>Ga0255763_1000406_pt1 | contig 47715 bp, 20 predicted proteins | sample 041ome_2_FD_179963 | JGI IMG/M metagenome (GOLD analysis project Ga0255763, IMG submission 179963) | Coastal salt marsh microbial communities from the Groves Creek Marsh, Skidaway Island, Georgia - 041406US metaG (version 2) | ecosystem: Environmental > Aquatic > Marine > Intertidal zone > Salt...
CATATTATAACATATTTTAGGACACCTTACGAGAGGGTACGCTTAGTGGAAACCTCACATACAGCATAACTGCAAGTTGGATGATCTCGGGGCTGGTTTTGAAATAGCGGAAGGATAAAGGATTAGGTATAGCAAAATGGCTACGCCTCTTATCGATGTCAGGCAATGCAGGTTATTTTATAGAATCCGTCGCTAGACCTTGAACTCTGGATGCGATTTTCACACAATTTTAAACATCAATAAACACAAAATTTTTTTCCAATTCGAAACGTCATTTTCTTCACACAGCCCACCTTAAACTCTGTTCAAAATTAACATAAGTGTATCTGCATTTATTTTACAAACATAACCGAACGCATAGGAGCTGGCTAAAGCGTTTAATCGCGGCGTGGGCCTGATACCAACAAAAGTAACAAACCTAGGATGGGCGTTAATGCAACCGAAGCAAAGAAGTAACCCCAAAAACCCATTCTTTTATTGGCACCGAATATTGCTATTAACAGACAAGCACAGAAATAACTTAATGCTGCAAAGTACATGTTTGCCTCCTAGTTGTTTGTGACAGAGATTTTGTGTGAAAAAATATCATCCAACAAGCGTATATCGACCTTAGGATCAACCAGCTTACCATGCGAAGAAAAATCAACCAACTGACCAGCAAAAACCCAATCTGGAAGAGCGCGTAGTTTGCTTGACGCCTCTAGTGGCGAGAGCGTTCCAGCACGCTTCCACATCTCAGCCATAAGCATCACGGAGTCGTAGGCATAGTTGTTTATAAAAGCCTCTCTAAACGAACCAAGCATCGGATCTACACGGATCAAAGCGTCGTTTAGGTCTACCACATAGATCAACTTTTTTTGCGCATCATCTATACCTTCAAAAACAGAAGCCGCGAACTCTGAATAAAAACTTGCGGTATGAGGTAAGACCATGACTGGAAGGTCCAAACGGCGTCGCATAAATTCCGAGAGAAAATCGATAATGCTTGGATCGTCATCAAGAATCAACACTAGATCAAACATTTGTTCGGACAATGTTGTGATAATTTCGTCGTTCGCTACAGCTGAATCTTCATGTGTCAAGTACTGTGTAGTCGGACTGACGACCTGGCCCGCGAATCTTTGATTCCCTCCTGTATCATCCCCTAACACATTAACAGACAGCTCGTTCTGTAGGTAGATATAAAGTTGGTGCGCGTATTCATCGCGCTCAGCAACAATTGCGATATTATCATAGCCATTCGCCACAATAAAATCTGCGATTGCGTCAATAATATGGTGGTCATCGGCGACCAGCTGAAATGTGCCATCGAATGGGATCGAAGTAAGAGTTGTGTCCTGAACCGAGGGCACAAAATGCACAAGCTGTGAAATATGGTAGGTTGCACTGCCCTGTATTGCGCTAACCGCGTCTGCGTGACCTACGACGCCCAGAACATGCGTATCCTTAATCACCTCACGGGCGATCGTCGCTTTATTCTTTTCGTCATAGGGAAAGTTCGCAATCTCAACAGAAAACTTAACCAACTTCCCAGCTTTGGACCGAAAGCTTAGCTCGCTGGCGTTGATCTCTTGGGCAGCACGCTGAGCTCCAGCAAAAAAGCCTGACTGATCATCAGGCCAAACCGCCGCGATCTTGATAGGTGCGTTGGGTTCTGAGGCAAATTTTGTCCGTTCGACACCTAAGGCGCGAGGCTGGCGCTCAGCCACGTGAAAGTAGGCAGCAGCTAATCCCGATAGAAAAATCATCCACACGAACGGCGCCCGCAATTTCACCGGTCGCTGCGTGATCTTGCCCCAAAGGACTCGAGCGATGACGGCGAGCGTTGTTGTGATTAAACCTAAATATACTGCGTAAACGACTTTATCCAAATCGGCAGCCTTCGTTATTCAGCATTCAAAATTACTGGCAGCCCATCACTTCCGTTGCCCATCACGATGATTTTACTGTTTTCTGACATTGCGATTTCTTTGGTGGCCCGCACTCCTTCCCATTGCAGTAGATCTGGAGTCAGGGTTTGTTCAATTGTCTTGTTGTACTCTGCAAAACCACTGGCTTCAATGGCTAGACGTTTGGCCTCCTGTTCCGCTGCTATGAGACGGTAACGATAGCTTTCTGCCAGCTGCTGCTGGCGAACTTTTTCTTCGACAGCCTGTTTAAAGCCAAGTGGCAGAGTAACCGAACGGATGATCACATCATCTATTTGCACAAAGCTTTGCTTGGCTTCTTCTATGGCTTCGACTACTGCAGTGCGTACAATCTCTCGGCTTCGCGAATAGATCTCTTCTGTCTGAAGCGATCCAATTGATCGACGCATAGCATGCTCGACTTCAGGAATGACTATAGTTTGTTCGTAGTTCGGCCCAACCTTTTGGTGCAACTCACCCAAAAGGTTACGATCTGGGTGGTATCTGATGGCGAACTCGATCGTCACCGTGAGTCCCTCTTCCGTCAATACGGCTAGTTCATGCTGGACTGTCTGTTTCCGCGTATCGTAGATGTAAAGCTCGTCCCAAGGGAAGATAATCTTCAGACCTTCACCATAGACCTTGTCTGTCTGCGTCCCGCCAAAGAAGCGCATCCATAACACGGCTTTTTCACCTGGACGGACGGTCACAAATGTCTCAGGGATAAAGTAAATAAAAACTGTCAGCCCCAGCAGCAAGCCTAGCACCAATCTGGGTCGAAAATTGCGCATTCACGCTAGCCCTCAAATCTTTGCACATTCATTTAAATAAAATGGTGCATTCAACTGCTAGAAGTTTTCTTTCTAAGCGATTTGACGGCATCTTTGCCTTGCTCGAACAAATTTTCGAATCGCTCGCGTGCGGCTGTAACGTCAAAGTCGCCCATTTCACCACCATTTTCGAAATGACGCGCCATGATCTTGCCAACTGCATACGTCGAAGCACCAGCAAGAATAACCGTAGAACTCAACGCGACACTCCACCCAACAACAGGGATCGCCTGCACCAATGAGGCAAATGGCAACGCACCAAATACGGGCAACGCACCACCAACCAGCGAGATTATTATTGAGCGCGCCCTTTTCTCAGAAAACTCAACGCCGTGCGTCTCCGCGAGCCGACGGATCATGTTCAATTGCACAGCGCCAACGCCAAGGATATCAACCAGTGGAATAGGAATAACACCTACACCCATTGCTGAAAGGATATGACGGTCGATAATCGAAGCCGACTGGCTTTTAGTCAACGAAGCTACAGGGACCTCTAACGTCGCAGTTTGCTCTTCAGCCATCAGCTCTTTCCTTTCCAACTTTTAGATTAATGCATTCTTTGTTGTTCGATACATTTGTTAATCATCACAACTATATGCTACTCTCTAATCTTGCCATAATCAAGCTGTATCACAATATCCGCGTGATCGAAATAAAACTCGTCGTGAGTGATAGCAATGACCGTTTTACCTTTTGCCCTCAGCTCAGGCACGATTTCGGTATAAAAGACCGACCGAAAATACGGGTCCTGTTCAGCAGCCCATTCGTCAAAAACATATATGGCGTTGTCCTCTACCAGGGCCGTAATCATCGCGAGGCGCTTTTTTTGACCCGTGGAAAGGGCCTTCGTACTAAAGGCTCCATCTGCAAAGCTTACCTTGTCGTTCAACTGCATCTTGTCTATGAGCTTTGCAACGAAAGCGGGCTCAACATTCTCATAACCATAAAGGCGACCAAATAGATGAAAATCACTAGTGATGAGAGAGAAATTTTGGCGCAGCGCCGTGAGTTCGCTATTGCCTATTGGCTTTCCGTTCAACAATAACTCCCCGGCAGCCACCGGATAAAGTCCAGTAAGCACTTTTATTAAAGTAGATTTACCGCTGCCATTGCCTCCAACTACATAGATCACTTCTCCCTTATTGACCCGCATATTAATCGGTCCAAGTTGGAAGCCCCTGCTTTCATCAGGATCAAAGTAGCTGAATTGCACATTACGCAATTCAAGTACTTCAAAAATGTTGTCATTTACTGGATTGTGTTGGCTGATCTCTTCATTCGCATCAAGTTGTTTCTCCAACTCTTCAAGTTCATACAGGGCGTTGTTGGTCCGCGAAATCATCGGGAATATATCCAAAAAACCCGCCAAGTACCCAACAAGAAAAAGCACAATTGCAGTGATCTCGAGCACTTCGAGAGCGTAAACATCCGTTATCTTTGGTATCACGAAAACAACCATGGCAATAACAAGGTAGAAAACCGATTGGATTATAAGGCGAACTCTCACGATTTCTTTGGTCGCTCGCAAACTTAACATCGATGAAAGATCGATTAGTCGCGCATAATGTGCACGTAAAGCTTTACGCCGCTTGATATTGATCTTGATCTCCTTAAATCCGGCCAAGGACTCGGCCACCAAATTCGACAGTTCTTTGTCATTCTCAGAGAATGCTTCCATTTGTTTTTTGTTCTCACTCTGCTGCAATTGACGGAAGATTGCCACGAATACAAACGCCCCAGTTACAACTAAAAATGCCGGAAAAGATATGTAGGCAAGGTAAGCCGCGCAAAAAAATAACATGAACATCGACTGCATGCCGTAAACGATCGTGTCCGACGCTTGGACCACTTGCCCAATACTACGGGCGCTTGTCGAAATGATGTCTGAGCCGCGCATCTGCTCGAACGCGTCCAACCGCAGAACAAGTAGCTTGTCCATTAAGCGCTCGCGCTGGCGAGTCATCGCATCATCAAATAGAACCTTGCCAGCAGTCTCTGCACGCACCTTAGCCACTGCAAAGAGCAGCAGACAAGCGATGAACATCGCAAAAGACCAAGTTGTATCTTCGCCGCGAGAGACTGCGTCCGCGCCGTTGTTTATACACCCAACAAGTGCAGCATTTGCCGCACCAGAAATTGCGGTAAGCAAGAAGATATTGCGAAGTGTCCGAGGAGATTCCTGTAACAGAACATTTACAAGTTGCATCGCCTTTTCCCCTAAACTTTAATTGTTCGTACTATGGGGAGTAAACTCCCAAAATTTGTTTTCAGCGGCAAGCGCATCCACATGGTTAAGTAAAGCGAGATCAATTTCACCAGAGCTGGAGCAGATAAATGGTAAACCTGCGTTTTTCATACCTTGGCGCTGGAAGCCCCAATCCGTGGACGCAGGCACCCCGATGAAGCACGCGCCAATTCGGCGCGCATGGGTCGCCACGAAATTTACATCATCGATAAACAGCACGTGATGCGCGGGCAGCTGGTAGTAGTCCTCAACAATTTCACGCACGCCTGGGCGGAAATTATTGGTGCAAATATACTGCTCAAAGATATCCGCCGACGCCCCTAGCTCTCGCCGCATGTATTTCTCATCCAGCCCACCATAGCACACTAGCTTGACCCCAAGACTGGACAATAAATTCATCAGGGCCTCGGCGCCCTCGGCCAATTTTATTGGGTTTTCTTTGAGATAGTTCTGACGGAAATCGAAATAAGACTGCTCCATTTCCTTCGAGCTTTTGCCTTTGAGATCCTCAGGCACCTCTTTGAACTGTGACCGGAAATAAGCAACGGCCTCTGCCCGATTGCGTGAGAACATGTTGTCTTCCATTTCCTTGGTGTAGTCGAGGCCGTAGAACTCGCAGCTCAGCTTCAAGAGCGGCGCAAAACTATCTGCTAGCAAGGGTCCGTCGATATCTACGGCGATGAGCTTGAGTGTCTTCATTGGCTATCCTTTCAGGCCTGGGGCAACGCGCGGTGCTCTTCCCAAGCATCTTTCAATTGCCGCGGTATCGTTGCGGCAGAGGTGGAAAATTGCCCAATCTCGCGCCCCGAAACCGCCTCCAGTATCTGACCGGACACTGTTAACACAGCTGCATCGCCCACCGCAATGGAATCATCGGCTGAAGCTTTAAATGCTACTGTCTCATTGGTGTAAACAGGTCGATCGAGCTGCACAGACACATCGCGCAAAAAGGAGACGCTGCCATAGCTCTCCGCTTTGCTAGTGCTGCGTGTCCCATAGCTCCGCATCAGCTGCCGAACTGCTTCCAGAACGACAATGGTGTCCCTAAATGGCCCATTAAAATCGTTGTAAAATCCTGCGGCCTTGGCAACACTGAGCAGGGCACTCGCCGACATCCCGTCATATTTGAGATCAGACAAAAGCACGTTCTCGGCCAGATTTTTGTTTACGCGCTGCCGCGAGACGCGACGCCCTTTGGATGATGGCTGTGTTGGATTGGATTCGTACGGAATCTCTCCAACCCACAGGTGTCCGCGCGCAACCAATATACCATTTTGCACCGCCTCACCGTGATAGTCATGAGCTGCATTCTTGCTCAGCCGCTGCGCTGTAATCTGCGTCTCAGCCTTTTGGCAAAAACTTGGGAACTCAAACTTCATCCGCCGTAAAAAGACCGGATCAACGGGGTCCGCGCCATCGCGGCACAGGACATCAGCGCGCACCAGCTGGCTTATTCCTTCAGCCAGATGCAAGCCCGAGACATGGTCAAGTGGGTGGTCAAAGAACAGCGGATGACTTTCGTCGATGACCAACCCAGCCGTGGCACATGCTGAATTCCCAGACCCCACAAAGGGGCACGATATCAGTATGTTCATTGAGTCGGATTTCTGGCTGTTTACATAAAGATCCAGCGGCGCACAAACCGCTTCATCCTCATCTGTAGACGCCTCACTTGTTTCGGTAATCTCGTCCACCTGCTTCTGAAGCGCATTAAGCGTGCGGACCTGCAACATACGCTCACCAAGGCCGTCTACCGATTTCAGAGCAGGCAGTTGCGCCTGCAGGCGGCTGACGATAGTCATCAATCCGATGCTGTCGATCCCCAAATCACCCAGTCCTGCCCCGCCGTCGATCTCGTCGCTTGAAACACCAAGATAGGCAGCTGTTATGGCCAATACAATGTTATCCGAGGGGCTGCTGGATGTCAGCTGCGTTTTGGGCGTATTGGCGGGCTTTGCCACTGCTCCCGGCGCCCTTACCCAATATCGGTCTCGCGCAAAGGGATAACTCGGTAACGCGATCCGGCGCGGCGGTTCGGCTCGGAACCGGGCCCACTCAACCGGCAAACCATTTAACCACGCATCACACGCCGCCGATAGATCCCTTTCGGCTACCCAGCGATCCTGCAACAGCGCCACATCAGAAGCCGAGATACCAATGTTTTGGCTTACATGCACGCTGTGAGTGGTATCTGAACGAAGTGTCTGAATCACCTCTTCGATGGAGCACGCCACAAAGGCCAACCGATGCGGCATCGCATCGCGCCCTACCTGCAGCGTGTGAGCGACACGTGCCAATAGATCGGGAGCATTTCGCAGCACCTCGAGATGATCAGCCAAAGCCTTTGCCTGTGACACGAGCGCGTCGGTACTGCGCGCAGACAGGACGATGATCTCTTGCGGGGAACCAGGTTGTCCGCTTTCCTCATCTTGCCCATACACGTCTCCTTCCTCGAGGAGAACGCAAGCATTCACGCCACCAAATCCAAACGAACTCACACCTGTTATCAACCGCTTGCCGAGCGCTGGCTGCCACTCGCGTGTTTCAAGCGCCAGATCAAATGCACTACCTTGGATCTTAACGGCAGGATTAAGCGTCTCAAAGTTTAGATTGCCCGCAATCCGCCTATGCTGCATCTGAAGCACAGCTTTGATCAGCCCAGCCACGCCTGCTGCCACTTCAAGATGGCCTATATGGGTCTTGGCTGTACCAACGACACATTTGCCACCACCCTCTACGCCGCGAGATTTAAAGGCTGACTTCAGCCCCTCAATCTCAATCGGATCACCCAATGCCGTCCCGGTGCCATGCGCTTCCCAGCAGGTAATGTCGTGTGCATCTACACCCGCCCGACCAATCACCTCGGCGATTAATCTGGCCTGCGACGTCGGGTTCGGGGCAGTTAGTGATGCAGCACGCCCGGCGTGGGCCACACCAGAGGCTTTGACCACAGCGAGCACCCCATCGCCATCCCGCCGCGCATCGTCCAAACGCTTGAGAACTACGATGCCCACACCCTCGCCACGCACATACCCATTGGCAGACGCGTCGAACGTTTTACAACGCCCATCGGGCGACAGCATCCCAGCTGAAGAAAAGGCTATGTGCATGTCCGCATTGGGTATCACGTTCACCCCGCCAGCAAGCGCCATATCAGTATACCCTGCCTTGAGATCTTCGACCGCACGATGCAGCGCTACAAGGCTTGAGGAACACGCTGTGTCAATTGGTTCGCTTGGACCCTGCAGGTTCAGCATATGGCTGATCCGGCTCGGCCCTAGCGAGGCAACATTGCCCGTTACCCAACGGGCATCGCAGGTGTCGCCGCGCGCCTCAATGTTACGACAATAGCTAGAATTCGAGGTGCCCATGTAGAGTCCTGTCTTGGTGCCAGCGAGGCTTGCAGGGGCGTAACCTGCATTTTCAATCGCAGCCCAAGAATGGGTCATCAGCACGCGTTGTTGAGGGTCGGTTAACTCAGCTTCGATCGGCGACATACCAAACATTTTGGTATCAAACTCAGCGACGCAGTCGGCGAACCCACCCCAATGAACGTTGGTTTTTCCCTGCTCAGTTCGAGGGTCCCCATCAACCGCGCGCCAATCCCAACGCCATTCGGGTGGACGCGTGATGACATCGCGTCCAGCCATTAGGTTGGCCCAGAAGGTTTCGATACTGTCTGCGCCAGGGAATGCGCCGCTCATGCCGATGATTGCAATGTCCGTGCTGTTTTGCTCGGGCGCCGGAGTTGTGATGACTGCGGGGGACTTTAACGCTGGTTGTGCGGTGAGCTCGCTCACAGCAAGCGAAGGGACTGGAACAGGCTGCAGCTCTGGATGCGGCTCTTCGGACGCGCCTACGCCGTAATCCGCTACCAAAGCCGCACAAAGATCGCGCACAGTCTCCGTCTCATAGAACAATACAGGCGTGACATCGACGGCAAATCGCGAGCTCAGGCGGCTGCCAAGCTCTGCATAAAGCATGCTGTCAAAGCCAAACTCCGCCATGCTAATATCGGCGTCCAACTCGTCTCGCGGGATGTGAACGAGCGCCGAGATATCCTCCAGCACTTCTGACAAAACCCTTCGTGCCGGCGCGCGCTCCAAACGAGTGGCGGGTTCAGGCATATTACACGCTAAAGGCTCGGGGCGCGGCATTTGAGCCTCTTGCGCAGGCTTGAGCCGGGCGGCAAGCCCGTCAACGCTCGGGCTTTCGTAGAATAGCGTCGGCGCGATCTCTGCCCCCATCAACGTTTCAAGCCTTGCGCCCATCTCGGCAAAATTGATCGAGGTGAGACCGAATTCGGAGAATTCAGAATCGCTCGCGATGTCGTCCGGGCTGACATGCGCCATTTCTGCAATCATTGTCTTGAGCATTTGGACTAGATCCAAGCTCGCCTCTGACGGCTGCTGCACAGATGTGCGATCCCGCGTCTTGTCCGAGCAGCTCGGCACAGGCGCGGTCTTTAGCCCAGCCAAATCGACCAGCACGGCCCCACTCGGAGCTTTGATCTGAATGTCAGTTCCCGAACCACCACGCTGCTCTGCCACTGCGATATCAATTTGGCGTGGCATAGGACCAAAAACACGGACACAGTCTAGGTAGACCGGAACGCTGGTGGGCAGGGTCTTCTGCCCCAACACTAGGCCAAGCGTGGTCTGTAACGCCGCATCGAGCATGTTTGGTGGCAAAGCCAGCTGTGCCTCAAACACTCGTTCAGAGAGCACCTGAGTCAGTCTTGCCTCTACTTGGCCGGTCGCTAACTCAGCGCTTTGGATAAGGCGGAAGGCTGGGCCATAATCGATGCCCATTTGTTGGAATGCTTCGTAAAACTGCGCACCCTCAGAAGTCACAGTAGCCGCAGGGATTGGAGGAAGTGCGACAACATATGTCTCGGTACAGGCTCCAAGCTTGCCTTTAGCAAAAACCTTGCCCTGCGCATCCTCCAGACCAAATAACCAGCGGGGACCGTCGCCACGCACGACGAGAGACAGCCCACGGGTGACATCTTCCGCCGTTACCATAGAGTGGAACGTAAGGCCAGCAATCTCAACTGCATCCGCGCCCGTAATTACAACCGCTGCTGCGCGAGCGATCTCGATATAGGCGGTAGCAGGAAGAATTTGTCTCCCTTGCACCACATGATCAGTAAGAAAGCTCGCGTCCGGTCCAAAACTCAGTTCAAAACGCCACCCTTCGGACGTGCGGGTTCCCTCACCGATTAGGCACGGCGGCGTCTGTTTGGACTTGTCCACATCCGTGTACCAACAGCGCCGCATATCCATCGCGGTCGCAGGCAGGCGCAATCGTGGCGGCAGCCCACGGCCAGTTGCAAGGCGCCAATCACGCCAATTCACAGATTGTCCCGCCACAAAGGTTTGTGCCATGTCCGCAGGCGTTATGTCCATATTAAACACTCCGCCAGTTTTTCCGGCCCGAATTGCCCCTGTGAGGACCAGAGACGCGCGCCCAGACAGCCAAGCCCGCAGTTCACCTTCAAGTTCCGGCAAGCTCGCTGCTACGACTCCCAACCGGTGGCGCAACGGAGCGCGACCCAATTGCACCGTCGCGCATAGGGCTTCGATGCTGACCTCTGGATTGCCGCCTATGAAATTGAGAACGCTCTGCGCGGTGGCCTTTAAGGCCTTTTTAGATTGCGCTGACAGTATGAAGACCTCCGGTTCCGCTTGCTGCCTCAGTGGCTTTGGCTCCGGTGCATTCTCGACTACGACATGTGCATTAACGCCACCAAATCCGAATGAGCTAACCCCCGCAACTCGCCGGGATTGCGCGGACCAAGCGCGCATCTCATCGACCAGTTCGAAGGGCGTTCCATCTAGCTTAATTGCCGGGTTTACCGCCTGCCTATGCCGGTCCGGGATCAATGTGCCGTGGCGCATTTGCAGGAGCACCTTGATCAAACCGACAAGCCCAGCCGCCATTTCTGTATGGCCAACATGGGATTTGACACTCGACAGAGCGATGCTGCCCGAGGGCGAGACAAAGCTCTCAACTGCCTTCGCAATCCCTGCAAATTCAATGGGGTCCCCGACTGCAGTGCCGGTCCCATGCAGTTCGATCGCGCCCACGTCCTTTGGCGTAACGCCTGCCTCTCGCCAAACTTGTTCGATCAAAGCCTGCTGCGCCTGGGCGTTTGGTGCGAACAAGGAACTGGACTTGCCCGAGTGGTTCACGCCCGTTCCACGGATTACACCATATATCGGTAGCCCATCTGCCTGTGCAATGCTTAGTGGTTTAAGAACCAGGCTGCAGACCGCTTCGGACCGGACATAGCCGTTCGCATTGGCGTCGAACGTCCGACATTGCCCTTCGGGGCTAAGCATCCCAGACCGCGCAAAACTGACATGCGCGTGGGGCATCATCATTGTATTGATAGCGCCCACGATGGCGCCGTCGCAACCATTTTGGATAGCCTCAACTGCGCGGTGAAGCGCAACAAGACCGCTGGAACAAGCCGTCTCCACCGGTTCGGAGGGGCCATGCAGGTCAAGGTAGGCCGAGATTCGATTAGGTGAGATCGAGCCGACCATGGTTGACGGCGACATCTGCTTCAGAAACAACCCATCCTCACGTGCCATATCTGCATAATCACTGGGCGAGGTCGCCATGAACACCGCCATCGAAGATCTGGCAAGAGCCGTCGGCGAAATTCCGGCATCCTCTAGCGCGCGCCAAACATGGGTCAGCAAAAGGCGCTGGTGTGGGTCCATCAAAGCCGCCTCACGCGGTGAGATCCCAAAAAACAGCGGGTCGAATTGGCTCAGGTCCTCCAGGAAGCCACCGAATTTGATATCGCTCTTGCCTGGTTCGGACTTCGGATCCCCCCAAATGGCGCGCCAGTCCCATCGATCTTCAGGAATCTCAGAAATGACTTCGGAGGCGGCCTGCAAGTTTTGCCAGAACTGATCAATCGAATTGGCGCCTGGGAAGGCCCCACTCATCCCAACAATGGCGATTGGGTCTCGGGTCCGCATTGGCTCTGTGCGCCGGATTGCGGGGACCGCAACATCCGGTTGGTTCAAGGCAAGTTCTTCCGTGATCGCCGTGCTGACCTCGCAAAGAGTGGTGTTCGAGTAAAAGAGGCTAGGATCAATCTGCACTCCGAGCGCCTGGGTGCAATGCGCCGCAAGTTCAGTAAACGCGATACTGTCGAACCCAAGATCGGCGAGCGCTTCATGAACATCGAGGTCTTCTGGCGCGACACGAACGATCTCAGCCACAGTGGCCCGCAATTCCGCGAGCACGTCCTGTACGGGTTGCGGGCGCTTTTGCAGGGACGGTTTTGGCTCCGCAAGCGGTGCACAAGCGGTGCCGTCGTCCAAGGTCTCTATGATCTTTTCTGGCCGTCCATATCCCACCACGAATTGGCCGTCCCCTTGATACAGGGCTGCGTTCAATGCGTAAATACCGGCATCTGTCGGCATCGCCTCCAACCCAAAGCGGTTGGACAATGCACGCGCAGCCGCCTCTGGCACCGTCATCCCACCCTCAGCCCAAAGAGGCCAATTGATCGAGACACTGCGCCCGCTCCGTTGCCCTTGGGCCACCTTCGCGGCTCGTTCGGTAACAAAACCGTCTTGCCATCCATTAGCAAAAGCGTAGCTACTCTGCCCCATATTCCCGCTTAACCCGGCCAGGGAAGAGCACAGGACAAACGCCTCAAGCCGATCCCCTCGCGTGGCCCGGTCAAGGGCAAGTGTCCCGGCAACCTTAGGTGCGGCGACGATGGCCGCGTCTTGTGACGTAGTCGCCATCAACAGCCCATCTCGCAGCACGCCAGCCGCATTAATAACAGCCGAAATCTCACTGCCCGCTGCGCGAATATCCTGCAAACAGCGCGCCAGCGCGTCTTCGTCTGCGATGTTGAGCGCGTGGTAGCTCGGTGCTGCACCTAGATCTTTCAGTTCGTTCAAGACAGCGTTGATGCGTGCGTCGGCGACTCTGCGCCCTAATAGCACCAGCCGCGCGCCCGCGTTTTGCTTGCTCAGATGCCGCGCGAAATGCAGCCCGATGCCGCCTGCACCTCCGGCAATGATTACAGCGCCCTGAGGTGCGAACGCAGGTACGGACGCCGAGGTTTGCGAAACCAGCGCCCGAACGAGGCGTTGTTCGCCATCATAACGGATAAAGCGGTCCTCGCTGCGCGCGTCTTCTGCCAAGACAGCAACATCGCCGGCGATCTGGATCACCTGTCCGTGCAAACCGGTCCGCTCTGACCGGAGGCTGCCGACAAACCCACAGACAGCATGCACGAGTGACAATGGCGCATCGTTCGGCAGAACCAGCTGCAGCCCACTTGGTACCCTCGCGCTTCCAAAGATCGGTGCCAGCTCAGTAACCAAGGCCTCTAAGAGAGTGCCAGGTTGTGTGTCTGGACTCAGGTCAATGACCTCGGCGTCCTTTACCCCTGCCAAGCGCGATCCAGTCACATTTACGACCAAACGACGTTCGGCGGCCGCGCGTGTCGCTGCCACAGCGGCCGGCTTCCAATCTACGGTGAAGCAGGCAAGGCCTTCTATGTGACCCGTCTGCAAAGAAGCTTCGGGCGTGGCAACCAATTTGCGTGGCACGCCCCAATATCGGTGCTTGGCAAACGGATACCCCGGCAGTGTAACCCTTTTTGGCTGGCATGTCTCGCTCCTTGGCCAATCTGCGGGCAGCCCATCCAGCCAAGCCTGCGCGGCCTTTTGCCAGTTGGCAGGTAAATCAACAGTTGTCGGCATGAGTCCGGGCGCAACGCGCCGTAAATCCCTGATCGCGTCAGCCAAGTTATCTGCAACAACTACACAACGATGTTTGAGATCGCGGCGTCCAGTTTGCAACGTAAAGGCAACCCCCGCTAGGCTGGGCTGATGCTTCTCTAGGTGATCCGAAAGGTTGTGCGCCAGAACTGCAAGTTGATCCGTTGAAGCGGCCGAAAGCGGCAAAACACTCGGTCCGATTTCTTGGTTGGCATGATCCAGACCCACATATTCACCGATCACCAGATGCGCATTACTGCCGCCGGCCCCAAAAGAACTCAGCCCCGCAATGCGCTGCCCTTCGCCCTGCGGCCAGGGCATCGAGGTGAGAGGGATGTAAAAACCAGATCCTTGAAGGCCCAAATCAGGGTTCTGGGTATGCGCATGGATATTTGGTGCAATCTCAGCGTGCCGGAGCTGCAACAAGAGTTTAGTGAGCCCTGCAATCCCGGCAGCGCTTTCGCAATGGCCAATATTCGCTTTAACCGAGCCCAGCGACAGCGCAGTATCGCCATACGCGCGACGCAGGCCGGCAATCTCAATCGGATCACCAAGCGAGGTGCCCGTGCCGTGACATTCAACAAAACTCACCTCATCCGGCATGACCCAAGAGCGCGTCAAAGCGTCTACAATCGCATCACCTTGCGCCACCGGATCAGGCACCGTGTAGCCATTGGCACGACCGCCATGGTTGACCGCCGATCCCTTGATTACGGCCAAAATTGGATCGCCGTCGCGTTCTGCGGCATCAACCGGCTTCAAGACTACTGCACCAACACCTTCGGACGGGACATAGCCATCACCGCCCGCACCGAACGCCCGGCACCGTCCATCGCTCGCCTCGAATCCTCCGTGGGCCATCATCAGGTATTTGTTGGGGTGCAATGTCAGGTTCACGCCGCCAGCAACCGCCGCCTCGCACTCGCCGTTTTGCACCGACTGCACTGCCAGATGGATCGCGCTGAGCGAAGATGAGCACATCGTATCCACGGCCATGCTCGGGCCTGTCAGATCCAACGCATAGGATACCCGGTTCGCAATCGACGCAGGACTTCCAGACAGGGCGGTCGGCGTTCCGGCAAGGGTCTGTTCGACGCCCAATAACTGGTACTCTTCGTACATGACGCCAACAAAGACACCCACACGCTGACCAAGCGTTTCCGGTCTATGTCCGGCGCTTTCAATCGCATGATAACTCGTCTCAAGGAACAGCCGCTCTTGCGGGTCGGCAAGCTCTGCATCTTTTGGAAGCATCCCAAAGAATGGCGCGTCGAATGCGTCGACATCGGTCAGGAAGCCGCCCCATTTGCTGCGGGTCTTGCCCTTGCCTTTGTCAGAACTGAAATAGGGTATGTGATCCCAGCGGTCTCGAGGGATCTCGGTGATGCTGTCGCGACCAGCGCGCAGGTTATCCCAGAATTGGTCCAGTGTGTCGGCGCCTGGATAGCGCCCTGCCACGCCTATAATTGCAATTTCGGACGCATTTTCGAGCGAACTAGTGGGAGTTTGAGCTGCCTTGCGATCATAAGAGCCATCCAAATGTTCGGCCAGACTGCGAAGCGTGCGGTACTCGAAGAAGAGCGTCTTTGGCAGTTCGCCGAAATGCGCCTCAAGCTGCTCGGTCAGGTGAATAACCATGATCGAGTCCAGACCGTACACTTCGAGAAGAGCATCGGCGTCGATGCTCTCGGGCGGCAGCTTCAGCAGAGTCGCGATTTCAGCCCGCAGAAGATCGATCACGTCTCTGCCGCCAGGACTAGGAGGTGCAATTTCAAGTGCCTTGGAGTTTGGCGGTTCATCTGATGGCGCATCGATCCAATAACTGTCTTGCGCGAACGGATAGAGAGGCAGTGCAACAGGTGCCAAGCGATCCTCCGTGAACAAGGCGTCCCACTCAATGTCATGACTCGTTATCCAAAGGTCAGCAATCGCCGCAAGATCTCTCGCGGTCCATAGAGCTTGTGCCGCCGACTTGGAAAACGGTTTCGGTGCAGCAACTGTGCCCGACTTGGCAGTCGTCGGCTCGCCACTTAGCCAAGCGCGCAAGTTCTGTTGCCACTCGTCCCAGTCGCTTGCGACGACCGCAAGACGCGTCACATGTTGGTCTCGGCCCAACTGCAGTGTCCGCGCTGTCGCTGCAAATTCAGGACGCGAGTCCAGAGACGCAAAATGCTCTGCCAATTGACGTAACTGATCCTGCGTTCGCGCCGACAGAACGCATAGCTGAGGACCAGCCAGAGGTCGCCGCGCGCGCGCATTAGGTGCTTCTGACAGTATCAAGTGCCCGTTTGCGCCCCCTGCCCCGAAAGAGCTTAGACCCGCATGCAACGGTCCGTCCGCTGGCCATTCTTGCAGTTGAGACGGAATACTAAAAACTGCGCTTTCTAGGTCGATTTCCGTATTCAGCGGCTCGGCTCCAAGGCTTGGCACGATTTGCCGGTGTTGCATTTGTAAAATCAGTTTGAAGAGCCCAGCGAACCCGGCTGCGCTTTCACAATGGCCAATATTGGGCTTTACTGTGCTGATCATCGCCCGGCTGCCGGTCAAGGCGCGCGTAAGACCGGCGACCTCGACAGGATCACCCAGACGCGTGCCCGTGCCGTGGGCCTCGACCAATGATACCTCGTGAGGGGATACGCCCGCATCTGCAAGTGCCTGGCTGACAACCTCTGCTTGGGCCTTCGGGCTAGGCGCGGTAAAACTAGATGTTCGTCCACTGCTATTAATCGCGATCCCCCTGATCACCGCCTCGATCCGGTCGCCATCCGCGCAGGCATGATCGAGCCGCTTAAGTACCACAGCACCAACACCTTCGCCCGAAACCATACCATCCGCATCAGCACCAAATGCTTTGATCTGCCCCGAAGGCGAGACGATCCCCATTTGGTCCAAGGTTTCGATATGGCGTGGATGCGCAATAACGTTCACACCGCCGCAAATTGCAGTTCTACAACGCCCCAAACGCAAGCTGTCCACTGCCATGGACAACGCCGTCAACGACGCTGAGCAGGCGGTATCCGTGGCCAAACTTGGCCCGGTGAAATCAAAGAGGAACGACAACCTGTTTGCCAGCGACCAGAAGGCAGCGCGCGTCGGGTAATGCGCGTTCATCGCCGCTGCGAAAACGCCTACTGGACCTTGGCGCGACAAGCTTTGCGGTGCATAGCCTGCATTCTCCATCGCATGATAAGCGGCCATGAGGAAGAGCCGCTCTTGTGGGTCCATGCGCTCGGCCTCTGCAGGAGAAACCGAGAAATGTAGCGGATCGAACCGGTCCGCCCCGTCGAGATAACCTGCCGATTGACCGGATTTTGCGGTCCAAGAGCGGCCATCGCTGGGCGCATCAGTTATCGCGGATCGCCCCTCGGACAGTAGGTTCCAATAGGTTGCGAGATCAGGAGCCCCAGCGAACTGACCCGCCATTCCAATGATTGCGACCGCGCGCTCGGGCGCGGCTGATTTTTGCGTCTCGCGGCGCACAACTGATGCGGACTGGGCAAATAAGGAGTCCGCGGCAGGTGCGGCGGCCACAGGGTCAACACCCACAAATGCAGCCACATCACCAGGACAATTTTTTGCCAAATGATCAGCCAAAGCCGCGACAGTGTCCGCCTCAAACAGAAGCGTCGACGTCACTGACGGGAAGTCGGCCCGCAAAGCCCTGACCACTTGCAAAATCAGGATTGAGTCCACGCCATACCGTTCAAATCGCGTATTCTGATCGACCTGCGCGCTGGGGATCTCAATGGCTTGGGCAATTTTCTCGGCCAGACCGATCTGCAAGGCTTCCATGTTTACGTCAGCCATAGGTACCTCAGGTGTGGGGGCGGAGGTTTCTGCTACCGGTGCAGAAGCGACCATTGCCGCAACCCTTTCGGGTTTGGCATCTGTGACCGCATTCGCAGCGCTGTAACGCGCAACGATACCATCGCTCTCGCCCACAAAGACTTGCTGGCCGAGCACTTCGGCTTCGGGGTTCAGACGCCGCTGCGCTTGGAACCCGCACACCGTCAGCACCGTATTCCAGGCCGCACTGGCCAAGGCTGGTGTGCCCTGCATGCGCAGCGGCGCGTCATCATATGCCCACCACCCTTCGAGCAAGCCAAAGGTCAGGTGGCTGAACAACGAGGGTTGGATCAGTTCGTTGATCATAATCACACCTCCACGTTTGAGGAACGCTTTGGTATTGCTCACGCTTTGTAGGATGTCCGCTGTGGCGTGCAGTACGTTGGTGGCGATGACGATGTCATAGCAACCTTCCTCCAAGCCCTGTTCGCCGGGCAAGGACGACGCGTTGAAAATCGCTGTGTCTAGATACGGCGCGTCAGCACTGAAAGACTGACGAGCGTTGATCAAGAACGCCTTAGAAAGATCCGTGAAGAGATAGGTTTCGATATGCTTGGCATAGGGCGCGAGCCGCGCAAAAACGTTGCGCGCGGTGCCACCCGTGCCAGCACCAACCTCTGCGATGCGCAAACGCTGGCCGGGCTTGGCAGCAATGTGCGCCTTGATCGTCGCTTCTAGCGCGTCGCACAGAATTTCGTTAAAGTAGTCGGGTACGATGCTGCCATTGTAGACACCACTCACGAGATCCAACCGGCCTTCGGGGAAAATCACATCCGTGGCCGGAGTGTCGCCTGAGAGGATCTGCGGCAAAGCCCGCAACGTGGCATCCACCAACGCAATGTGATCCTTTAGATCGGGATGATCCCGGTCTTTGGCCATAGCGGTGTCCCAAGCAGCAAGCGCTTCATCAAACGTCATTTGCACTGCAACGCTGCGATCTAAAACACGATGAGATTCATAGAGCCATTTAGTCAAAAACTTAGGTATTGCGGCCTCGGCGACACTGGGATCACCGCCAATAAGGCCAACTTCCTGCATCGCGGCGCGCATAACCAAAGCCATATGCGGGTCATACTGGTCCATCTGTGGGCCCACGCGCCCATAGATGTCTTGCACTCGAGGATCCGGGACCGGGCTTTGCGCTAGCGGATATAGGTTGAATGCCAGGCCTGCGGTTTCAGTTAGGTAAAGGTTTGGATCCTCAAGACTGATGGTCGCGCCGGGACTAAGCTCAGCAATCGCCAGCTGCGGTACCTGCTTCGTAATGGCCCAATCCAATGCTGCCATGGCGCGCGCGGGTGTCAGCCCAAGTTGCCCAAACCGCGCCTGCCGATCCTTGTAATCTTGAGTGGCGACAATGCCTTCATCCGCCCAGTAGCCCCAGTTTACCACGGTCACGCCACGGCCTTGGGCATGCTCCGACAGTGCTACCGTATCCGCAAATGTCGACCCTGCCGCATAGTTTCCCTGCCCTGCCATGCGCGAGAAGCTTTGTAAAGACGAGAAAACTAAGCCGAAGGCGGACATATGATCGGCAAAGATATCAAACGCCGCCTCGGTCACATCAAGCTTCGCCGTCAGCGCTGTATCGAGCTGCTGCGCATTCATCCGCGCAATCGACGCATCCGACAATCCAATCGCCGACAACACTACACCGTCGACGCGGCCATATCGTTGCAGTATTTCGTCACGCGCAATTGCTAGTGCCGCCGCATCTCGTGCATCGGCTTGGATATAGACTGGTTCTGCACTAGAGGTGGCACAGCTCCGCAAATGTCCCCTAATCCTATCATCAAAAGGGCTTCGCCCGAGCCAAATCACTTGGGCGTTTGCAGTCTTAAGCACATGCCTTGTCCAAATGCGCCCAACCCCGCCTGCTCCGCCAATCACGACATAGACATGCTCGGGTTTATAAGGTGAATCGCCTTGCGGCAATTCCTGCAGCCGCCCGAGCGCAAGGCGAAACGGCTGGCCCGATCGCATCGCGATGTTGGGCGCACCACTGATTTTGCGGGCATGCGGCAGTGCGTCGTCGGTGTCAACGCATGTGACCGACCAATGTGGGTATTCGTTGGCCAACGCGCCAAAGAGCCCATGCAGGCTCGCACCCTGTCCAATCTCTGACGTAGGTGCACATGGCACTGCACGGGACGTGACTAGTCGGATGCTCAAGTCTTGCGCCTCTGCGTCCGCTTTCAGAAGCTCTTGCAGCAACCCAAGCAGCTTGTGGCACAAGAGGCGCTCGTGACTGACCCCCAAAAATTTTGCGTCACAAATGAGCGTAAAGCCCTGATTTGCAACAATTGCCTCTGCAAGATCTGGAGTGTTACCCAAATCCTCTGGGGTGATCTCCAGTCCTCGAGTGGCTGCTTCGGTCCACGGAAGCGGCTGCCAGACCGGCAAGAACGCATGGGTCGCGCCTTTGGGTGTCGCGGTGCGCGCAGTGACACCACGCAGAGCCACACAGGTTGTGCCGTTAGCGTCTCGCAGGTCAATGTTCAGCCCCGTTTTGGTCCCATCTGAGAGCGTTTTGGGCGCAGTGATAACTGCGGTGCATTCCGCCGGCAGGGTCCGAAGGTACGTGATTGCATCAACACTGTAAGGAACCGTGGGACTGGTCGTTTCCATGTCAAACCCTACGGCGGCCTGAACAGCAGCATCCAGCAAGGTCGGCTCCAGCGCTGCCGGGATGTCCGCGCCCGAGCGAAGGGTGGCAAGGATACGGTCAGTACCAACTGACAGAGCTTTGAGCACTTGGAAATGTGGTCCGTGGGCAATGCTATGCGACGTCAGAACCCGGTAAATCTCTGTCGGAGCGAGGTCTCGCACAACTTCGCCTGCGGCCACCGTAATTTCATCCACATGGCCCGCAGCCGTCACGGTTGCCCTTGCCACGGTGTCCGAACCGGCAGTCACAATAACGTCCGCGCCTTGACGGATTATCGACAGGTCAGCCGCCAAATCGGCCGTAATTGGGCGCAAGAAAGTTAGATCCTGCAAAGCGAATGATCCTTTGCCGCCCAAAGCGGATCTGATAATCTCTGGCAGACTAAATCCAGGCAGAGTTGATTGCCCTCGGACCGCATGATCCATCAAAAGCGGGCTTATGGCCGGGACGCAAACGCGAACGGCACCTTCATCCGGTGTGCAGGTGAAACGCGGTGTTGGCTCTGCGGCCTTTGGCGCTTCACCCACCCAATAAGCTGCCCGGTCAAGCGGTGTCACAGGAAGGGCTATCCGGCGAGGTGTGTCACCTGCGAAAACATCACTCAGCATCGGGCTCCGCCCTGCAAGGAATTCTCGCGCGCAACTGCAGACGTCTACATCAGGCTGGTCTTGGCAGGCCAACCAAGACTCGAGGCCATCCACAAGATCGCCAATATCTCCTGCCACGAACGCGATCCGTTTTTCAAAATGACCTCGCCCCGCCAAAAGCGTGTAAGCTACATCGCCAAGAACTGCATCCGAGGTCGAGCGTGCCCAATCGCGCAGCGCCATCGCCAACGCGCGAAGGCTCCCTTCGGACCGAGCAGATAGACAAACTGGATAGGTGGCTTTTGTGTAACTCGTCTCCGCCGCGTCTGGCGCTTCAGCCAGGATCAAATGGGCGTTCGTACCGCTTGCACCGAAAGAGCTCACGCCACCAACGCGGCGCGGTTTCGTAGGCCAAGGCTGTGTCACTGTTGGAACCGCGAAACCCTGCCCCTCAAGATCCACGCGAGGATTGACTTTGTCAAAGAATAAGTTCGGAGGGATCTGCCCCGCCTTAAGGCTGAGCGCCAGTTTCTGAAGCCCAGCAACCCCCGCCGCGAACTGCGTGTGACCAATGGCGGGCTTCACCGAAGTGAGCCAGATCGGCTCTGCCCCTTGCTCAGGCACGAGCGCCTGCGCCAGGGCATCGAACTCAATCGGGTCACCGAGGGCTGTGCCGGTTCCATGGGTCTCGATCATGCCAAGCTCGGTTGGATCCACTCCGGCCCGCGCATACAGATCTTCCAGCAAAGCCACCTGCGCCTGACCACTGGGCGCGGTTATTCCATTGGTCTTGCCGTTTTGGTTTATCTGCGAGCCTAGGATCACGGCATCGATCGGATCACGATCACGCAACGCGTCGTTAAGCCGCTTGAGCAGCACGACACCGGCGCCCTCGCCCGGCACAAAGCCGTCGGCGCGTGCGTCAAAGCTATAGCTCTGTCCTGTGGGTGAAAGCATCCCCGCCTTGTCTGCGGCAAGGTAAAGTTTGGGTGTTGCCTGCACAAAGACACCGCCAGCTAGGGCCATGTCCATCTCTCCCGCACGCAACTGCGCACAGGCGTTATGGATCGCCACAAGAGAGCTTGAGCAAGCCGTGTCGATGGCAATCGCAGGGCCTTGCAGGTCAAGATAGTATGCAATGCGGGCTGGGATCATAGAGGCCATGTTGCCCCAGAGCGACTGGGCTGAGGGACTGTCTAGGAAAAGCTCTTGGTAATCGCCGTTGCAGCAGCCGACAAATATTCCGCAGCGTTTGCGCTGGACCGCATCTCCCGCATAGCCCGCGCGTTCCAACGCGTGCCAGCATTCCTCAAGGAAAATCCGTTGTTGCGGATCCATATAACGCGCCTCTACGCCAGAAATATTGAAGAATGTTGGATCGAATTGATCAATTTCGTTCAGAAAGCCGCCGTTGCGACAAGCAATAGTTTCTGGGAGAGGCCAGCGCTTGACTGGCCCCACACAGTGTCGCGCATTGGCTATGTTATCCCAATATGCAGAAAGATCTGGCGCACCTGCATAACGGCCGCTCATTCCAATGATGGCGACGTAGTCTTCGGTAAGCGGCAAAGTGTAAGATGCTTTGACTTGGGCGGATGCTTGGTCTACCGGGCCAATATGCGCCTCGAGCGCCGCTAGGGTCGGATGCTCAAAGATCGCGGTGCTTTTGAGTGTGGTTCCGTATTCGGTGTTGACCGCATCGACGAAACGGATGCCCAAGATGGAGTCCAAACCGTAATCAGCAAAGGAAACCGATGGCGAAATTTCATCTTCGTCCATGTTCATCGTCATTGCCAAAATGGTGCTCAGCGGCTTTACCGCCTTTTGCAGGGCAGGCGTTCGTGCTGCTGGGGTCCTTGCAGGTAGTGTTGCCAATGCTTGGTCATCGGACGCACTAGGCAGATCGCCAGCCCACAACCGTCGGCCAGAAAACGGATAACCCGGCAGGTCTAACGGTGTTGGGCGCGAGGTGTCAGCCTGCCAAAGTGACACCCAATCTGGAGTGATACCCCTGCACCAGAGTTCTTGCAGACGCGCCAGATCGCGTGAGGACCAAGCCGCTGCAAGCGCGGCTTGAATGTCGGGACGCGCACTCAGCGCCTTAGCTTGGGACCGGTCGTCATTGTTAAGCACGAAAGCAGGACTGTTTTCGGAAATAACCTCTTCCAGCCCAGCGATCAGCCCGGAGGTGTCGTGAACAACAAAACCGGTGCGGCATGCCATTGCCACACGCCCTGTCTGCAGTGTGTAGGCGAGCGCACCAACGTCCACTTGCGGCGCGGGCGCTTGAGCCAGGTCCGCAAGGGTAGCATCAGGCGTCAAATCCCGCGCCCCTAGCGCCTCGGCGAGACGGCGCGTATCTGCCGCCCCCAGCCCAAGATCGCGTAGAGGCACATTAATTGGGATTTCGCTGTGATCAATGCCCAGCGTTTGCTCAATGAGGTCACGGACAGTCAATTCAACCTGTGACGGCCTTTTTGTGTGGATCCAATCGAGTAAGGCCTGCGCCTGATCGCGCAAAACACCCTCGGTCTTTGCTGACAAAAGGATCAACTGTGGACCCCACGCGGGCTGGGACGCTGCTGGTGTTTGAGCCTCCAATATCAAGCAAGCGTTGGAACCACCTGCACCGAACGAACTAACGAGTGAACGCTTTGGGTCATTGCCGGGCCAATCCTTCGTCCGGCTCACTAGGTCGAACGGCGTGTCTTGCAACCGCAATGCTGGGTTCACTGTCTCAGCATGTAGGCTCGCAAACAGCTTACCGCGCCGCACCTGCCCAATGGCTTTGATCACACCGCTAACACCTGCTGCGGCTTCTAGGTGGCCGACGTTGGACTTCACTGAGCCAAGCCAACAGCCCCCGCTACCACCGGTGTTTGCAAAGGCCGAAGTCAGCCCCTCGATCTCGATCGGGTCCCCCAGCGCCGTACCCGTGCCATGCGCTTCGACATAGTCGATGTCGCGCGATGACAGGCCCGCACCAGTGATGGTTGCTTCTATCAACGCCCGCTGCGCAGCCGGGTTCGGCACGGTATAGCCGCTCGCTGCTCCCCCATGATTAATGGCCGTCGATAGTATCTTGGCTTCGACGCGTAGACCTTGCGCCTTAGCCAGCTCTGCTGTCGTCAGCACCAAAACACCAACACCCTCGCCCGGACCAAAGCCTGCACCGCCCTCGCCAAAGCTGCGGCAACGGCCGTCGGCGGACAGCATGCCGGATTGACACAGCTCTACAAAGCTGCTCGAATCTTGATAGAGGTTCACACCGCCTACCAACGCCATCGTACAATCGCCAGCTTGCAGCGAGCGCCTCGCCTGATGGATTGCAGTCAGCGAGGCAGAACACATGGTGTCCACAGGTTGGCTAGGACCGCTCAGGCCCAAGTGATAAGACACCCGATTGGCGAGTGAGCTGAACGATGCGCACGGATGAAACAGGCTGCCATCAGCGTGGCGGCGTGGACCGAGGCGGCTGTGATCTGATTTTGTGACGCCAGCAAAAACACCCACGGCGCCTGTACGCTCTTCGACCTCCAAAGGAGGTAAACCCGCGCTCTCCAAAGCGTGCCAGCACGCCATGAGGAAAAGGCGTTCTTGCGGGTCAATCTCAAGAGCCTTGCGAGGCGTCAAGCCAAAGAACGCTGGATCAAAGGCTGCAAAGTTTTCCAGAAATGCGCCCTTGTTTGCGTAACTTCGGCCTTGAGAAGCAGCACTAGGGTCAGGATCATAGACAATACCGTGGTCCCAACGGTCCTCTGGGACAGAACTAATTGCATCCACACCCAATTCAAGCGCGTCCCAAAGTTGCGCAACAGAATCTGCCTTGGGGAACCGCCCAGCGAAGCCAACAACCACGATCTCGGCTGTCTCCGTTCGGGCTACCTTGGCCTTGGCCTTGGGCGCTACGGCGGTTTTCGTGGGCTGCACGCTGCCTGTCCACAGTGCCGCCTGCTCTGGCCAGCCTTTCGCAAGCGCCCCTGCCAAATCAACAATCGTCGCATGTTCGAATATGAGTGAACGTGGGAGGTTGCCAAAATGGGGTTCGAGATCGCCAAGGATGCGAACGATCAAGAGACTATCGATCCCGTAAGAGGCAAAAGGTTCGTCTGGTAGGAACTGCTCGGCAGGTCGTTTTGTCGCGCGGGCAATAAGATCAGTGAGTTTTTCCAACAGTGGGGCGGTGGCCGTCGCAGTGTTTGTCATATGGTACACCTTCGTTTTGCGGGCGGGCTGTTGGGTAAGACGAACCGCCAGCTTAGCAGCGTCGCCGGCTGCAGCAGCACATTGCGTTACTCCCGTCCCGAGCGCGCGTTGGAGCCCGTCTATTGCCGCGTCGTCGGTCATAGGCGCAACGCCGTCCCGGCTGCGCAGCTGTGCCTCAGTGGCGGTGTTTATGCGCATGCCACCCGACTGCCAGTATCCCCAGTTGACCGATAGGCTGACGCCACAGCGCCCTTGGTCACGGCGCTGTGCGATCAGCCCATCAAGTGCCCCATTGGCAAGCGCGTAGCCCGCCTGCCCCTCATTTCCGATCACAGAAGCAAGCGACGAAAAGCCCACGAAATAGCGCAAAGGCTGCTCCGATGAAGCCATATCAATAGCGCGCGTAAGATTTAGTTTCGCAGCCAGCGCATCGCTTGGGTCAATCGGGGCCGGGTTCGCCAGCAGCCTGTCGCAGGTGACGCCCGCGCAATGAAGGATGCCTTTGAGCGGCCCTTGGGTTTGACAGGCGTCATCAATGTCATCGCCAATCGCGTCCAGAGAAGTCGGGTTCAGCCATAGCACACGCGCGCCTCGTGAGGTCAGGTTCTGCATTCCTGCACGCGCCGCATCGTTCGGTTCAGACCGGGCGAGCAGTGTGATTGAAACATTTTTGGTTTTGGACGCGATATGCGCCGCAAGCGATTTTGCAATCGCGCCATTGCCGCCAGTTATCAGAATATGGTCGCCCGGATGCGCCAATGGGACACCCGGAACAGTGGGAACAGTCTCGAAATCGCGAAACTCTGGTCCGGTCATACCCCAGCGGACAATCCCTGCAAGAGGAGACGCCGCCAGCGCTTCAGAGAGGTTCGCCCCTGCGTCCAAAAGCAAGACGCTAGCCTGAGATCTTTGTTGTTCAATCTCAAGCGTTCTACACAGCCCGCCCAGCGCAAAAGCGGTGACGCTGTCCGTCGTGACAAAGCGCAAAGGTTCGGGAGTTCCGCGCGCGGCACTTTGCGCCTCAACCAGGGCGGCCTCGGCACCCCAACCAGATGCGCCCGGGACAAGACGACGTCCGTTCCAAGCTATTGGGCAATCGGGCAATAGCAGCACCCGTTGCGAACCGACGCCTCGGTCGGAAGAAACGCTGCGCCAAGTTTCGGCAAATAGATGCACAGCCCCCGTCATTATAACGGTCCCTTCGCGCCCTGATCCAACACTCCCGCAACCTGTGCCAGCGATATGCGGTCGCTGATCAAGTCATCGAGTGCGGCGTTTGCGTCAGCGTGGCTGGGAAGCACCAGTGCGGAGGCAAGTACTGTTTGCTCAGTGGTCGTGAACCAATGATGCGCGCCCTCGAAAGGATATACTGGCAAATGCAGGCGCGGGGCGTTTTCGTCGTCGCCATCCAGGTTGACAACATGGCCGCTGCACCACGCTTCTGCCGCTGCTTCTAAAGTCGAACAGTCGCGCGATGTGTTTGGTGCTTCTGATTGAGGCATCGCGTTAGCTCCCGGCAGGGTCGCACTCCATAGGCCGGCGTGGTTCCCAAGAGCAACCTTTTCAAAAGCCGCCTTAACTTCACTTTGGGTGGTAGCGACAAAGGCGACGCGCTCTCGCATCGGCTGGCGACCAAAGCGTAAGCTTCGCGCCAGCGCCGCAGGATCAAACTGTGACGTTTCCGTATGTTCCAAGAACCGCGCGGCCAACTGCGCAAGGGCCGAACTGGTCTGGGCGCTCAGCACAAAAAGATGGGGACGCTTGGCCGCATCATGGATCTGCTCCACGCTTTGTCGCTGCAGGACCACATGGGCCCCAACCCCGCCAAACCCAAAGCTACTGACACCGGCAAGTGGTCGCTCCTGAGGCCAAGGCATAAGCGCGTCAGAGATCCGCAGTGGCCCTTGAGTCAAATTGAGATGCGGGTTCAGAGCGCCGTCCATTGCGTGGGGCGGCAGATTGCCGGCCTTCATTGACAAGACCACTTTGATCAAACCAGCAAGCCCCGCTGCGGCCTCGAGATGACCAATATTGGATTTGGCAGAGCTGATAGCGATCTGGGCTGGAGCTACTCCAAAGTCCGAAAACGCGCGGTTGAGCCCGTCAACCTCGACAGAGTCGCCCAGGGGTGTGCCCGTTCCGTGGGCTTCGACCATTGCAACCTTTGCAGGATCAATGCCAAACATCGCCTCGGAAACCAGATCTGCTTGAGCCTGCGTGCGTGGTGCTGTGAGCGAAGCTGAGCGCCCACAATGGTTCTCGGCGCTACCGACGATAAGCGCATGGACCGGATCACCGTGTGCACGCGAATCCTCCGCGCGCTTCAGGATGACAGCGGCCACGCCTTCGCCCCGGACATAGCCATCCGCATCCGCGCCAAAAGTGCTACACTGCCCGCGCCGGCTCAGCATCCCTGCGTCAAGTGGCCCCACAAACCCCTCAAGCGCTAGCATGACGTTTACGCCTGCCACAATGGCTGCGTCACACTCGCCCAATTTCAACGCGCGCACGGCCCGGTGCACCGCGACAAGCGAGCTAGAGCACGCAGTATCGATCGTTTGGCTGGGGCCGCGAAGGTCAAAAAGGTGCGATATCCGGTTGGACAGCATCGCTAAGGAGTTGCCCGTCGCAGCATAACCCGTTGCCACGACACCCTCAGCTCGCATCAGGGTAGCGTAATCGAGGCTGGAAGCGCCAACATAAACACCGGTCTTGGGCGGCAACGCATCTGGGCGCAGGGCTGCATCCTCTAGCGCGTGCCAAACGGCCTCAAGAACCAGCCGTTGCTGGGGATCCATCACCTCGGCCTCGAGCGGTGAAATCTGGAAGAAATCCGCGTCAAAGCGCGCAATATCACTCAAGTATCCCCCCTTAGGAGGCAGACCGGCAGCAGCGAATTGAGTTTGTGTGTGCGGCGCAAAACGCTCCAGTGGCAATGACCCAAGGCCAGAGCGTTTCTGCGCGATAAGGTCCCAATAGGCCATCGGCGTATCCGCCCCGGGCACACGCACTGCCATCCCAAGAAGCGCAACGTCATCGTCTCCGGCTGGTGTTTGCACTAAGGCTGCGTCATTTCGCAGTGGCTCAGGCCTTGCCTCCGCGGATGCGTGGCCTACCTTTGGGTCTGGAAGCTGCGGCAGAAGCTGTTCAATATTGGCCACGTCATAGAATAGTGCAGGCGTCAGATGTGTTCCGAAACTCGTGTTCAGCCGATCCGTGAGGCTCGACAACGAAATGGAATCGAATCCCATGTCGTGGAACCGCGTGTACGGATCGATCTCACTCTCTTGGTAGCTCAGCAGACCGGCCACGATACCGCGCACAGTTTCCAGCTTGCTTTGCGTGACAACGACGGCCTCAAGGTGTGGGTCGGTTTGTGCAACGGCCGTTGCGCCGAATAAGGTGACACCCCTCGCCTCACCGACAACCTGCCCGATTGAATCCAACAACAAGATGTCGAGCGTGTAAGACCCGTTTAATACCTTTACTTCGCCCGCCAGGCGCGTCGCGGTTTGGCTCGCATCGCCGAGTTCGAGCACAGCAAGCTGCGCGGGATGTGCGCGATGCCAATCCTGAGCGCCAGCCGCTTTAGTCGCAATCCGACAAAGGTCACCGAGAGCAATCAGCATCGCGGGTGAAAGCCGGGAGTTCTTGGTATCGTAGTCTTGGCGATAGTCGCAGGTGTAGATCTCGGCCTCAAAGCGACGGGATTGGTACATGAACGTTGACAGGCCTTGGGCATAGGGCCCGCGCTGAATTCCAACATCCTGAAAAATCAGCGCAATATCATCTTGCGTCCAAGTTGTTCCAGATAGCGCTGCAGGGGCTGGACTGGACAAGCTGCTCGACGCAGCCTTAGCCGAAAGCCATAAACCGTTTGGCGCGCGTGCCTCCACCAAGGTGCCATCTTGGGTCGAGTATTTAACTTCCGCACCTTCGTTCAGGGCCCCGACGTCTAATTTCACTCTCGTCAGTCTGGCGGTACTCCGTCCAGCGAGATCAAGTGTTGCAAAGGCCGCATCTAGCGCAAGCCACGGGGTAATGGTTTGGGTGCCGTCCTCGACAGTCACGTAGTCAAGAAGATCATCCGTCCTCAAAGTCGTTTCAAAAGACGCACCGGATAGGTCCGACGTGTTGTCCGCCAATAGCGGATGTAGGCGCCGCTGAAATGTCAGAGGGTTCAGGACACTAGGCGCGTCATCGAAAACATCGTACCAGCAGCTGACACGCTCGAACGGATAAGTCGGCAACTCAATCCGCTGCGGAGCGCCCCCCCCCCAAAGCGCATGCCAGTTGATCGACTGCCCGTTGGCCCACGCGCGCGCCACAGCCTCGGGCGCTGTGCCTCGGTCCTTCAACACGGAGGGACTTGCGAGTACATCTTCACACAGGTAAAACCTGTGCGGTTGGCCTGCCAGATAGGCCTCGATCTGATCCGCCAAGTTCTCAAGGTCCTCGGCCACAATGGCCGCGCGGGACCGTAAATTAGTCCGGCCTACCTGCAGCGTGTAGGCCACTCGGGCGGGATCGGCCCCGGGGTTAGCGGCAAGCCAAGCCTGCATCCTCTTCATGATCGTGGAAAGTCGCGACACGGATGCCGCCGAAAACACCATCACGCGGGGGCCGTCCGACGACGCTTGATAAGGTTGCGCAACTCGTTCTTCAACAATCATATGATTATTCATGCCCCCAGCCCCGATCGAGGTTAGCCCGCCACGCCGTGGCGCTGTTGCGCGCCACTCGGTTAAAGCCTGATTGACCGTGAAAGGCGTGTCATCAAAGGGGATCGCTGGGTTCAACGCCACTGAATGCAACGACGGAGCAATTTGCCTATGTTTGAGCTGCAGCACCAGCTTCGTCAGACCGGCCACGCCTGCCGCTGCCAAGAGATGCGCAATGTTTGACTTCACGGACCCAATTGGGATTTCGCCGTCTCGACCGAACACCGACTTCAGCGCTGCGATCTCGATGGGGTCGCCCAGCTTCGTACCAGAGCCGTGGGTTTCGATATAGCTTATGTCGTCCGGCCTCAGCCCAGCATCGGCAAGCGCATCTTTGACCGCCTTGGTCTGCATCGCAGGGTTAGGCACGGTAAAGCCATTACGCGGCCCCGCATTAGCCATTGCCGTGCCCTTGATCACCGCTTGTATGTTATCGCCGTCTCGCTCTGCGTCGGCCAGCGGCTTCAATAGCACTAGCCCTGCACCCTCGCCCAAAATGGTACCATCGGCCCCCAGACCAAAGCTGCGGATCACCTCGGCCCTGTTAGAGGTGAAATGCTCTTGCGATGACGAGATCAGGTTTAACGGGTGCAACAGCAGGTTAATCCCACCCGCCAGGACCATCCGGCATTGCCCTTCGCGCAAAAGCCGTACACCCAGATCCACTGCCGTCAGCGACTGCGAGCACATCGTATCCACAAAAATCGACGGCCCTGTGAGGCGGTAAAAATAAGAGATCATGTTGGGGATCGTGCCGGTGTAGCTACCCGAAGCGCGTGCGCCTCGCGTCAACATGTTTTGGACACCATAGAGATTGTAGTGATTGCTCATCGTACCGACGAGTACACCTACATCGCCCTGCATCTGATCGGCTAAGGTTTCACGCCCATAGCCAGCGTTCTCAAATGTCTCCACCGCGCATTCGAGCAAGAGTCGCACCTCGGGCGACATGCATTCGGCGTCTGATTGTGAGATCCCGAAATAGCGCGGGTCGAATTTATCGATATCCTCTAGGAACCCGCCAGTTTGGATGGTGGATTTGCCTGCCACGCTGCGTTCGGGGAAATATATCTGTTCATGTGGCCAGCGGTTTTCGGGAATGGGCGTGAAGTCGTGACGGCCCGCTTTAAGGTTTTCCCAGAATTGCTCAAGATCGCGCGCACCGGGATAGCGCCCCCCCATGCCGATGATGGCGATATCACGGTTATTGTCGGCTGGCGTTCTTTGGATGCGTGGTTCTGGCGGACTTAATGGAATTGGTTCTGTCACTGGTTCAGGCGCTTTAGAAACCTCATCCGTTGAAGTGAGCCGCGACAAAGTCTCTGGAATGTCTGCAATCAATTTGTCAGCTACACCGTTAAGGTCCAGCGCCTCGAAGAACAGCGTGCTTGAGACAGTTTCAGCCGTCCATGCCTCGATCCTTTCGACCATCTCGACGGCCAATAAACTGTCAAACCCGTATGCTTCAAAGTTCAGCGAGGGGTCGATACGGTTGGGGTCCATCGCAAGCGTGTCAGCAAGCATCTGGCCCAGTTCGGCTAGAATTGATGCGCGGTCCAGAGACGTCACTCGGACACTGTCAGTGTTGGGCGTCTCCGACAGGATATTCGAGCGTGTATTCAAGAACGTAGCAAACCGGTCGGCGTCACCGTAGCCCACGACGGCATGGGTGGGTAAATCGCCAGTCATCGCAGCCTCTAGCACCTGCAAAGCGGACCGTGTCGGGATCGGCCTTGTACCCATCCGCTCGGCCATGCCTTTAGCCACACGCTCTGGCACTTGCATCCCGCCCTCTGCCCAGAGCGTCCAGCCGATCGAGGTCACAGGGAACGCAACGTTTTGCGCCAACTCTGTCGTCATTTGGTTCAGCCGCGCATTTGCGGCCGCATAGTCGGACTGGCCCATTGCCCCATGCACCGCTGCGACCGAGCTTAGCGAGATCAGGAAATCGAGCGGCTCCTTCTGTACAAACGAAACCAGATTGGTCATAGTCGCGACTTTGGCATCAAACACTCGGTCGAAGCTGCTGCGCGACTTGTTCCTAGCTAGGGCATCTTCCACAAGCCCTGCGCCGTGGATGACGCCGTTGATCTGACCATATTCATTAGTGATTTTAGCCCAAGTAGCCTGCAGATCCGCCTGATCGGTGCCATCACAGGCCAACACTTCGAACCCCGGCATATCGCGGGCGGTGCGGCCTGAAAGGATCACGGCGCGTGCGCCCTGCGATTTTAGGTGCTGCGCCATGATCAGGCCAAGACCACCAGTGCCACCCAATATCCAGAACACCCCGCCTTCGATGATGGCATTTGCATTTGGTTTGGGCGCTTCAGCGAGCCTAAATGACGGTGGATCAAGCGGCACGGCGCTGTCCGAGCCAAAATGGACCAGCTCGCACGACGCCCGTTCTAGCAACAACGAGTTTATCATCGGATGGAGCACCTGCCGAAGCCCTGAATGGGTGTCAGGAATACGCAAAACGAGCAGCCCAGTTTGTTGGGATACGATATCACGAGCGGCTTTAAATACTTCCCAGGCAATATCTTTGGAGTCCGCCCCATCGGGCACTGTGACTTCGCGCTGGTCGCCTGCATCATTACAGAGTGCGATGGCGTCGGGATCGGCTTGGTCGAGGGTTGTGCGAATACCAGTAGGTGTCCGTTGATCAGCGATCTCCCAAGACGTCCCTTGAGGCAAGGCAATCAGGCAAGGCTTTGTGTTTAGGCCGTCCCTGGTGGCAGGTCGGACGACGGGCCGCGTCACAAGACTGGTGATCTGGGCGACAGGCACGCCATCCTGAAAAAGCGCGCCGTCGAAAGCGCCCTGTCCAGTCGCTATAGCCTCGCAGGTCATTTTGCCATCACCAACCGTACTAGCAAAATCAATCCGCTCTGCCGCGAATGGAGCGCCTGGGGAACCGTTTGGCAACGAGATCCGCGATGCCACCTGAATCACCGCATCCAAATGGATCGGATGCACGGGCTCTGCACTCAGGAACACCTCAGGGATTGGCGTCAATACGCCAGTCGCTCGGTCTGCGCTTTGGTGCCATGTAGCGACCACCTGAAAGGCCGGACCGTGGGCGATACCAGCGGTCATAAGGTCGGCATATAGCAGAGCAGGCGGTTCGCTGGGTCCCCAATCTGGGCGCGCCTGAGCTGACAATGCTGGCGCGTCGTCAGGAAGAGTCGCGCGAAAGACCGCCTGACCGTCGGCATCTCGCACGGACACTTTGCCACCTGCATCGAAAAAAATATCCAGTTCTACGCCCTTCTCATCCGCAACGACGGGGCGCAGCCAGCGCAGTTTGGTCAGAACGTCAGGCCTTTGCCGGACGAGGGCTGCAGAGGCGCGGACAAGGCTGACCGTGGCGGTCCCGGGCAAAATCGGCTGTTCGCCGATCACATGATCGGCCAGAATTGGATGGCCTGCAGGCACACGACAGCGTACTTTGTCACCCTGACGAACTATCGTGATCAGGCTACGATCCTCAAACCAATAAGGCTGACGCTCAAACCGGTAGACGGGCAGATGCAGCCGCTTGCCTGACGCTGCCTTTGACCATTTCGCCGCGCCGCCCTGCAGCCAAGCTGCAATGCGCGCCTTTGGACCAAGCGCCTGAGCGGTGAAAAGAGCAGGATGCGCCTTGCCATTTGCGTATGCCTTGAGCGCCTTGATCAGCTTGCCGATTTTGCGAGCGCGCACTACAAGGCGGGTACCCATATCCTCCCGACCGGTTTGCAGAGTATAGGCCAAGTCGATGAGACCGAGCTGTGAATTCGATTTAAGGTGGGTCACTAAGTCATCTGCACGGGCGCGCAATGCGGTTTCAGACCTTGCAGATAGGGGAAAGGTCAGCTTTTTCTTCGGGGTCTTGTTATCGTCCTGTGTCGTTGGCACCGCCTCCAGCAGCGCATGGGCATTGGTGCCGCCAAATCCGAAGGAGCTAACCCCTGCGCGACGCGGCGCCGCGTCCGGTAACTCAGGCCAGGGTTCAAGATTTGAGACAACGCGCAAGGGTGCGTCATGAAGCTTGATCAGCGGGTTTAGCTCCTCGAAGGCAGCGTTTGGCGGGATTGCCTTTGCCTTCATCGCTGCAATAATCTTCAGAACGCCAGCGATCCCCGCAGCGCCCTCAAGATGTCCAATGTTGGTCTTGACGGAACCTATCCCTGTACGGCCGGGCTCTGGTGTATCTCCTGCCTCGTCATAAAGCTGCGCAAGCGCATTTTTTAACCCGTGGACCTCAATCGGGTCACCCACAGGGGTGCCAGTGCCATGTGCTTCAATATAATCCAACGTCACTGGATGCACGCCCGAGCGCCGCATAACCTGCGCAATTAAATCCGCCTGCGCTTCTGGGTTGGTCACCGTCAGGCCTGCGCTGTGGCCGCCGTGGTTCGATTTCACTTCGCGGATTACAGCATGGACCGGGTCCCCATCCGCACGTGCAGCACTTAGCGTTTTCAAGACCAACACTGCACCGCCTTCGCCGCGCACATAGCCGTCAGCTTTGGAATCGAAGGCGCGTGAAGATCCGGTCTTGGACAGCATCCCGTTCTTGGAAAAGACCCGGAAATGGTCTGGCGACCAGATAAAGTTCACTCCACCAGCCAACGCCAGTCTGCACTGCTCAGCGCGCAAGGCGGTCGTGGCTTGCTCAATCGCGACCAAAGAGCTGGAACAGGCGCTGTCGTTAGTCACGCTGGGGCCACGTAGATCAAGCTGGTAAGAGATCCGATTTGAAACGATTGATGGTGCAACGCCGGTCGCGCGATGCGCTTCCACAGAGATATCGGCTCGTGATAACATCTCAAGATAGTCCCAGTGGCAGATACCCATGAACACGCCGGTGTCAGATTTCGCCAGTGAGGACGGCCGGATGCCTGCATCCTCGAACGCGTTCCATGCCAGTTCAAGCCCAAAGCGCTGCTGCGGGTCCATATTGCCCGACTCGCGCGGAGAAATCCCAAAAAATTCGGGATCAAAGGCGTCGGCATCTTCGACGAATGCACCGAAGTAATCCTCGTCCGCTCGGAACCCCGCGCTGCGCCGCTCATAAGGCAACGCCCCAATCATAGAACGCCCGTTCGAGAGAATATCCCACAACGCATCCAGGCTTTCGGCACCTGGTACTCTCAGGGCTAACCCGACGATAGCAATGGGCTCTGGCGTTTGGGTCATGCCGCCTCCAGAGTGTCGAGCTGAGTAGTCAACCGCGCCTCAAGCTTTGCCCGGTCCGCAACCGGCGTCGCGCGGCGGGTCACGAATTGCTCTTGCAGCATCTGGAATGTGATTAGGTAGACGAAGGCCTGGTTCTCGCGCACGCTGATACGTTCGGGCGGCAAGGTCATTATCTTGCGCACCAGCCGCTCGGCAAAGCTGACGTTGATCAGACCTGAGCGCGCCAGCTCCCTTGACGACAGAACCAACTCTAGATAATCAGGTTGCTCCGCCACGAAAGAGGCGCTGTCAGGAGCGCGATAGGGATGTTTGTGGCGAGCCCGTATCTCGTCAGGCAGTTCTGGGAAAGCCTGCTTGAGCACCGCCTTTTCTTGCCATATACCGTCGAACCGTCGATTAACCGCACCAGACATGGCTACGACGGCGGGATCAAGGAATGGACAGCGGTTTTCAACACCATGCGCCATGCCCATCCGGTCGCCTTGCGTGGATAAAAGGTACCCACAAAGCAGTGTCTTGTATTCCAACCATTGCGCACGCTGCAAAGCATCGGAACCAGCAAAGAACTGGTCATTTTCCGCATATACGCTGAGGCCCTCGAATGCCTGCGCCCCAAGCTCGGTATCCGCCAGAAGTCGCTGGGCGAATTTGCCATTCTGGTAGCGGATTTCGTGACTGAAGAGTCCCCGCATCTTTTCGGTCTGGTAATTCTCGTACAGCCCAAGAAGCGCTCCATGCGAATGGTCACTATAGTGTCCGAGATAAGGGTTAAGCCGTTCCACCCTGGCCTTCCGCTCTGCCAAGTCCAGATTGGCCCATTCGCGGCGCAGATAGGTCTCGCGGAAGAGATCATAACCCAAGAATGCTTCATCTGCCCCCTCACCCGAGAAAACCGTCTTGGTGCCATCATCGCTCACGTGGCGAGACAAAAGGAACATGGGAACAAATGCAGTGCGGAAAACTGGGATCTCGGCATGGTAGACTGCATCTGGGAAAGCCGCGCAGATATCTCGCGCAGTAACCGGTAAGCTGTTGTTCGAGGCCCCAAAACGCTGCGCGACAATCTTCTGATACGGCGCCTCGTCCAGATGCGAGTCTTCAAAGCTGACCGAGTAAGACCGAAAGCCTTGTGGCAGCATATCCGATAAAATAGCTGCGATGATCGAGCTGTCGAGGCCCCCGCTAAGGTAAAGTCCCACCGAAACATCACTGCGCAGACGCAGGCGTGTGGATTCGGTGATGGCGTCGCGTGTGCGCTTGGCGACGTTTTGTTTTGAATCTGATGGCTCTGGCTCTGCAAAACGCAGTGGTGCAAACGGCTGTGGAGTGTCTGCTCCGACTGCGGTGATGGAAACCGAATGGCCCGGTGGCAGGATTTCAATCCCACGCCAGCAGCTTTGATCCGGCATCGGTGTCCAACAGCCCAGCACAGTAGCGAGATGAGCTGGATCGGTCTCGAAGGATATGCCTTCAATATCCAAAAAGCCCTTCGCCTCGGACGCAAAATATAACGTCCCGTTAACCCGTGTGTAGTAGATCGGGCGTTTGCCATAACGGTCGCGGGCGAGGACAACTTTTCTATTTTTGCGGTCATATATTGCAAAGGCGAAAGCACCGTTTAACTTCTCAAGAATTGCCGCACCCCACTTAACCCAAGCCCTTAACACCACCTCTGTGTCAGTGGACGAGACAAAGCGGTCTCCCTGATCGATCAAGCGCTCGCGCAGTTCAATGTAGTTATAGATCTCTCCATTGAAGACAATCACATAGCGTCCGTCCTCTGTCCGGATTGGTTGATCGCCGCCCGCAACGTCCAGAATACTCAGCCGGACTGATCCAAGCGCTGCGTGACGATCGCGCATATAACCTGCGGCATCCGGTCCGCGATGGCCGATGCGCGCCATCATGGCGATCAAATCGTCCTTAACCGGGGGGCGTCCACCCTCGCTTAAGCTGAGTATTCCAGCGATACCACACATACCGTCAGCGCACCCTTAACTGACCTGGGCCAATTGCATCTGGGCCTCTACAGCTTCGATCATCCGGCCCAGGCTCACCATCACATTCGTCAGAATGACATCATCGCTAAACTCGATACTAAACGTATCCTGAAGGAAGCCAACAAGCTGCACGTAACCAAAGCTATCCATGATCCCCGCCTCAAAAAGATTGGTATCATCAGTGAAATCCTCGCCATAGGTGACCAGCATTTCTTCTTCGATCCGGGCTTTGATTATGCTTTTGGTCAGGCTCATATCAGGTCTCCTTATTAAATGCGGATATTCTTGTTGAAAATGTTTTGGCTGTTCCGTTTAAAAGATGCCGAGTTACATCAACGACCGATCGGGTGCGCCAATCTGCCAGCGGTGTATCCGCAACCCACTGGTTAAAGGCACCCATAGAAGGGCCACAATGAATCTGAAAATCCAATTTACGATCGATATCGCCCTGTAGAGCAAGGCGCCCAGATAGACCAAAATACCAACGGAAAACATATGCCATCTTTTGTTTTGGAACACGCATGGCGTGTTCAACAGCTTCTTGCGGCCAATAAGTCTCGCAGTCATGCCAAACCTCGTCAAAGGACTTGCGCAGTATCTTGTCCTCAACTTGAGCGCGATCTTTTGGGCTGATAGCTTCTAAGCTGTCGTGATGCGTATAAAGATCAAAAAGCTTGTTGGCACGGGCTGGAAAGAAAACACCGCGCCGCAGGACCTGCACCTGGGCGCCAATCTCGAACATATCGCCTGCCGGCGCATAGGCGGTGTCTTGAACTCCCGCAGCGGCCAGCATTTCTTTGACCAGGTCCGAGGTCCCTGCTTCGGTTGTACATTGATTGATTGAGCCTGACAAAATATATTCCGCCCCCAACATTAGTGCAGCAATTGCAGCGTCGGGCGTGCCAATCCCACCCCCAGTGCCAATACGCACGTGATAGCTGTAGCCGAACTCAGTGCGCACCCGATCTCTGAGGCGGCAAATCGCGGGCAATAGCACAGAGGAGTTGCCTTTGTCCGTGTGGCCACCGGAGTCCGCTTCAACCGAAATATCGTCAGCCATAGGAATGCGACGTGCTAGCTCTGCTTGCTCTGCTGTCACGCTGCCGGCCTCAACAAGTTTTTGTACCAGCTCCTCAGGCGCAGGGCGCAGGAACTCAAGCGCCACCTCAGGCCGCGATAACTTTGCCATTATACGATTTTTGGCCCGCACATGTTGACCATCACGGCTAAGCCCCGCGAGGCGGTAGCGCACAAGATCAGGAGTGACCTTGATAAAGGCCGACGCCTCGATCCGCTCAATGCCGTGGGCAAGGTACAGGTCAATCAGCGCTGCCTCATGCGATCCGTTGAGCAAATTGAACCCATATGGCTCCTCGTTTGCAAGGCTGGACTGAATTTTATGAATCGCCTGAAGAACGCGATCGGGTGACAGACCGCCAGTCCCAAAGTAAGATAAAATGCCAGCTTTAGCAGCTGCGATCACCCAGTTTTCGCTGGCGATACCATGCACCATTGCACCACATACACAGGCATACTTAGTGCCATGAAAATCGCGGAAACGTTGGCTACCCAACGTTTCCGCGGCAATTTCCGCTATGGGCTTTGTTACAGCGACCGGAGCCTCAATGGGTGACCTTTCGAATTCTGTGTCGCGCGCGGGTGCTAGCCGCGGCGCATTAGACTCAACTGGGATTGTAGCCGGGGGTAGATTCGACGTCACCCAACTGTTGCGTATATCCTCGATCATCGTTGTGAGAACGGGTTTTGGCCCCAACTCAGCAAAGCTTGTAACCCCTAGCTCCAACATGTGCTGCACACAGCCTCGCCAATTCACTGGGCGCGACAGTAGGCGTGCGATTTGCCCGGCTATATCTTGGTTTAAGTACGCCTGAGCGCTAGTATTGGCAATCACCGGCAATCGTGGCGCCTGAAAACTAAAGCGCTTTAGGAATGCCGCAAACGCATTCTCTGCCTCCTTCATTAGTCGCGAATGGAAAGCACCGCTAACCGGCAGAGCGATTACGGCCTTCGCACCTGCGGCTGCCAGAGGCTCCGATGCCTGTAGCACCTGCATCCGGTCTCCACTGATTACAACTTGCGCTTCGGTGTTCAGATTAGCCAGATCAACTTTGGTCAACTTCTCCGCAGTCAAAACAGCTTGGATCGCCGCATCATTGAGCCCAATAACAGCGCTCATAGCGCCTTCGGGTGCTTCAGCCATCAACTCAGCGCGTTTTTTGACAATGCGGAGCGCCTCTTCAAAACTCATAACACCAGCTGCATGGAGTGCATTCAATTCACCAAGAGAGTGCCCCGCCAAAACGTCCGGCTCGTTATTTTCTTGCCTCCATGCCTCATAGGCTAAAGCGTTTAAAACAAAAATCATCGGCTGGGTGTAACGCGTATCCGAGAGGCAATCATTGGGGTTGGTAAGACAATAATTGGCAACCGAGTATCCCAGAATTGCGTTAGCCTGCGCAACCAATTTTGGGAACTGGTCGAATAAGTCTTTACCCATACCAGTAAATTGAGAACCCTGACCAGCGAAAACAACAGCACACTTTCTCACGGTATTCCTGTCACCGTATTTCTCACCCGTTTTTGGATGAACCGCCTTACCACTTTGAGCCTCCACAATTCCTTTCAGTCGCAAAAATTGCGTCTCATCGTCCGAAAACGGTGATAGGATCGGACAAGTTTGCCAGTGCGCATCGGACTTTAACGTTTGCGCGACCGCTGTTGCCAGCCCACCACTTGGGCCAACATCTATGAGCCGCATAGGATCAAACTCTGACTCAAGCACTTCGACTGCAGCGTCAAAACGTATAGCGTCCCGCCCAACCGACGCATAGTGGGCTGCACTTGGCTCGCTCAGTCGTCCTCCTAACCGCGACGATAAGATTGGAATATTTGGCAGTTGATAGGAGCGGCCCTGGAATATCCGAGTGATTTGTTTGTTCGCAAGATCCATATCACTGGTATGAAATGCCCGCGATACGGGCAATTCAACAACTAAGATGCCTCGGGCCTCTAGTTCGCGCTTCGCGTCCTCAACTGAGTCAACCGACCCCCCTAAGATTAATTTGCCCACCCCTTGGGTGCCTACTAGCGTTACTCCGGATAGGTGGCGGACATCTTCCTCATTCGCCATAACTGTTAACATTGCACCGGGCGGACAAAGTTCATGAACTACCTGCGCGGAGCGCGCAATGCAGTCTAGAAATTCGTCAGGTGACAAAACTTGCGCCACCGCGGACGCTGCATACTCTCCTAATGACACAGCAATAGCCGCCTTAGGGACGATTCCACTCCTTAAAAGTCTCTGTGCCACCGCAATTTCGATTAACAGAAGCGCCGGATGGGTGAAGCATAAGTCATTACAGGCTGTTGCCTTAGTCACGCGAGGGCTGAACAGCTCTCCTAAAACAGACGAATGGCCAAAACGTGTTAACCCTGCATCTAGGTCTTGCAAAATCTCCGCAAACAGTTCGTCTTTTCGAAACAACGCCTCGCCCATGCGGTAATATTGCGACCCTTGACCAGGAAAAACCAGAGCGGACGGTGGAGGAACAGCCGAAACGCCGTATACGTCTTCTAATTTCATTGCTAAAACCATTTCATTTGCCAAAATTCTACTATGATTTATGTAGCTTGCATCAGCTAAATCATTACGTAACTAGTCAAATGTAACTCCAGATTGGACATCCACCAAACCCAAGACTCGAGACTGCGCCATTTGATTGTCGAATTTTGATGTTATTGGAGAATTAAGCATTGTCAATTTAAAGTTATCACAGTTGATAGATACACTCCGTAATTTCATTTAGGTATCAACGAAAGAACAGATCACTTTGCGTGTCCGTAAATCATTAACAGCTAACTCAGCATATTCGTATCGGTTTCATGGGACATAGACCTGGCACTGAAGTTAGTATCGCGGGCTCGCAAATTTTGAAATTGCTTTGCGTGGGATGCTACATGTACTTCTAAATGCCGTGAAGAACACCAATGCTTTGGTTGTTGGGGATTAACCCAAAGTAGGATCCCATACGCACGACTTCAGGATTTCATGCATCATAGCCAGTTGAAACAAAGTGATACCAGCAGTATATCTTGCAGCCCCAGGGCTAGACACCCACGATCGAGCATCAGCACCGACTGCAATTCATGGCTCCACATTCCGCAACTCAGTGGTTTCTTTTCGCATACTTATTTATACCTAAACAAAGATGAAGCTTGAGCCATTTTAAAACTGCATCTTGCTAACACCTTGTGGACTGGATGCTCTTTGTTTGATAAATGAACGAATAGCTACTGAAAACTAACGGCCGCAGAATTTTTTTGACGGTAATCAGATATGCAAGTTAAGGGCCTGAGTGTGACCTAATGGGAAGGACTCGTTGGCCCTTTGATTAATCTGAACCATGGTACGTAAGGTAATTTACAAAATGAAAAAGGTTTTAAAGCAAAGACTTACTGTGCGGCATCCTAAGACAAAGACGATTATTGTCGCGGGCGCAGGTGATTATGGACGATAACGGTATCGCTAGAACTACACCTATTAATGTTGACCTTTGGCTGTGGCAATACGAGCCGACTACGGCTGATGATTTAGCGGTGCTTTTGTCAAATTTAGAACGCGAAAAGGCCAAAAAATTCATCAACCCGGAACACTCAGCAAAGTACATCTTTGCTCATGCGCGAAAGCGGCAGGTACTTGCTACTTATTGTAATATTCCGGCACAGGAGCTAGTGTTTGATTTGAACGGTTATGGCAAGCCTAGCCTAATGCACGGACCTCATTTTAACCTTAGTCATTCGGGCGACATTGTCGCGCTTGCAGTCTGCACGGATTGCCCCATTGGTGTGGATGTCGAAAAGTACCGGTCTTTTGACCAAGGAATAATTACGCGTTTCTTTTCTAAATACGAACAGCGCGCACTTTCGAGCTATTCAGGCACCGACCTAAGCGTTGCATTTTTCCGGGTTTGGACACGGAAAGAAGCTACAATTAAGGCGCTCGGTTTTGGGTTATCGATGCCGCTAGACTGTTTTGACGTTTCGGCCGGACATAAGGCAAAGATTTTGCATATAGATCCAACATACGGGGCAGCGGCAGATTGGAATTTGATCCATTTCGATCTTTCTCAAGGCTCCTGTGGGGCGTTAGCCATCCAATCGCGAGGTAAAGACATAAATATCAAGCTATGCGCAGATGGGCTCAACTCTAAACTGACTTTGCAACACGTGCAAAAGCGCGCAACCTGAAGCGTGTCGCCGAGATTTTTTGCAAAGTTTATCCTTTGAGCACAGGTTCAGCGCACTATGTCGAGAAACCAATCGCTGGTTTGTACATATCGAAAATTGAACCTTCAATTATAATTTTTCAGAGGAAAATCCACGCGCGACAGGATCAAAAACATCACTGCAAATGGTGGTCATAGCATGCAGGATTCTGATTTTCTCTAAGAAGGAAAACTTTCAAGCAAAATCTGATCGAAAGCTTTAGGTCAATTTATTTCTATATATCTGGCTTTTCAACAAACAACTCAAGCAATCAGCTATAGCCGGCAGCCTACCCTTGAATCAGGGAATGGGTGGTCTTATACCCAACTTAAATATTGAAAGGTAGTCCGCCCATTTAGGTGCGTGTCACAATCCGGGAAAGACTCAGATCAAACTCTAATAGTAAGTTAACGCGCAATTTAATCAAAAATACTAGAAATGGACGTGGTGCAGGTGAATTCGATAAATTCAAAAAATGAGCATTCCGGAAAAATCGTGGTACGAATCGAATATGCTGCGCTTAACTATAAAGATTTTATCGTTGCCTCTGGACGTTTCGGACACTTACAAACTGGTTATGTTGCAGGGAATGAAGGCGCGGGGGTGGTGACAGAATCATCTAACACTTCTCATCGCGAAGGCGACTTAGTATTCGTCAATGGACACGGGCTCGGCGAATCTTTGGCAGGAACATTGTCTGGTCAGGTGCGATTGCCCCCTGTAGCTGTTACACCATTGCCCGAAGGCATGACGACGCGGGACGCAGCGACCGTCGGGGTAGCGGGACTTGTGGCCTATGCCGCAGGTCAGCTGATGGGAGAGGGCCCGATAGCCGTAACCGGTGCGATGGGTGGTACCGGGCGCGTCGCCGCCGCCTGTTATGCCCGAGCAGGACGTGATGTGACGGCATTAACACGAGATATTAACCGAGCGGGGATTCTTAAGGACTTGGGTATCAGCACAATTCTGCCTCCTTTGACTGAAGCAGAGCTAAACGAGCAAAGTTTCGGACCCGAGCGCTTCGATTCCGCGTTTGATGTCACGGGTGGGACACTAAATTGGCTGACACGCCACATGCGACCTGGTGGCACGGTTGCCTTGGCTGGTTTTGCTTCTGAAAACAATCCCAATATTAGTGCATTGGCTGTCATATTGCGCAGGCTAAGAATTTTTGGCGTGCATGCAGGTCTTGCTCCATCAGAGAAAGCGCAAGCATTGCACTGGGTTTCTAAAACGCTACGCTCCGAGGATTATGCGATGCTTGGCCATTACGCAGATCCAGATGAAGTGAATGAATTAATCAGCGGTTTTGGTGATAAACCCGGAATGGGCCGAATTGTAATAAAAATGCGAAGATAGAGAGCCTTTATGCAATTCAAAATACTGTAGGGTCGAAGTTATTTATTATTTCTGAGCATAATCAACGAATGTAAGATATATCAATTTCGGTCGCTAACTGAATTCCAACTATGCGTCTAGTTATAGCTTTGAGGCAGGCATAGTGCTTTCGATAGAATCGGGTGATTGAGCCTCGCCGTGATGTTGCCCTGTAATTTTATTGCCACAGCTTCTCCCAACGCAGCGTGACTGAAATGGTCACTTCTCATTTCGTTTAAAAAGTGTTTAAACCAAAAACTGAAAACACACGGTTCCTAACATGATAAACAACGCATTGTTCCCTATCCTTTTTTGCTAACATATCTCTGAGCCAATCAATGGTTTTCAACACAGTGATTCCGCTCACGGTCCAGTCCCGAAACACGGAAAAAGGTTGTGTTGGTGTCTATCTGAAAACCACACGGATAGGGCGATTAAAGCTGAGCGATGCACTTGGAAACCTCGCCGAATTCTACCTGCTCCCCGGACTAGCCCGTGATCTGCGTAGCGTGCCAGAATTGTTGGAGGTTCCGAAGGCAGGCCACATATTCGATGACCGAGCGTTCGATGCAGATTGGCTACGCGAGGCCCTGTCTGAACGGAAGATTGTGCCTGTTACCCTTCCACGAAAAAACCGAAACCAGTCCGCAAGTTATAATGAAGATATTTACAAATGGCTTCACCGCCTCGAGAACCCCTTCCGGCCTCGGTCGTTTGTTCGCAATTATTGGTCCTCCGTTTACTAAACATAGCACTGGACCAGTGCAAATGGGGAGGCTCAGTCCTTAGTTCTCCTTCTTCCAAAAATGATGCGGCTCTTTTTGTTCGTAAACTTTGAAAGCTCGTTCTCAAGACGAGTAATCGTGAGTAAGTGTTTTTGAATTTCAACATTCAATTGTTCGTTTCGAATGTGCAGGCTTTTGTTTTGCTCAGTGACCGTTTCAGATCTGGTTTCACCTTTCTGAAGATTTGCGTGGTAGTGTTCGATCTCTTCATTATGTTGAAACTGTAAGTCCTCAACGTACTTAGTATGCAGGTCATTCACTGACTTCAATTCAGCGTTCAAGCGCTCAATTTCGGTTCTCCGCGAAGTGTACCTGTAGATACCATTTACGACAAAGACGAAAAAGATAGAGTAAGATACCGCAGGATATATATTGGGATTTTTAACCACACCCTCCCAGAAATCATAAGAAATGGCAAAGACGGCCATACCAAGTAGTCCAGCTGATACACCAAGCCATATTTCGGTTTTATCTAGCCAGTGAAGTAACCACCTTATAGTCTCTTTGCGTCGTACGATTAATGACCAGAACCCTTTCAATGCAGGCTCATGCAATAGTTCTAATAATTCAGGGGCAACAGTCTGAGAATTTTTAGTTGGACTATCTGTTTTAATTGCCGAAGCTGAATCAGGTTCATCTAAATTCGATCCATCATCATCTGTTATTTCTTTCACCTCTAAATTATCTTTTTGAACACCTCGTTTAATTACATTTTCAACGAAATTAGCCCCAATTTGAAAACCAAACTTCTTTTTCATTTTATATCCAACCAGCAGTGCGGCAAATAACACCACCATTATCCATATCGCCATCGAGTAACCTCTTGGCCTAATTCAGTTTCTACTTCCAGACCGATATTCGGCTATTAACCCTGACAAGATATTAGACGGCGATAGGCGTGCATGCAATGTCAGACCAAATACGAAAGAACACACAAAAATGAACCCCCAAACACCCAGATTAATGTTTGCATTCACAATATTCAAAATTGCAACGGCAACCGTTAAACTCCAGGTGGCACTTGCAACAGCTTTGATACCCGACCACGAATTAAGGACAGCTGTTTGCGCATATCCACAATCGTCAGTCTGGCCACGTCTAAGAACTTCTTAGTTACGATTAACAGATCGTTTTTGTGGCGGAACTTGTAATCAAGTGAGGCGTCGCGGGGGTATTATTTGGCCTCTTACAAGTCCCATGTTCCCGCACTGACACGGACGGTCTGTCCATCAATGCTGAATACAGCCTGCCATCTTTTACTGCGCTCGCGACGATACACACGGACCTCACCGTCCAAGATCAACATAGTATCATCTCGCAAGTGTCGCACGCAAATCTCCTTACCAAATTATATGGCTCGCAACACCGACAAGTCTACCAAAGTGTGTTTTTGATCATGGGAATTTTTCAGAAGAACTGTGTTCTTTCACTAGGTTCGAGGCACAGTATTGGGCCCCGGAATCTCTCCGCTCAAACACGCGAAAAAGTGTGTGTTTGGTGTGTTTTTGAATCTCGCACGCATCGCGTTAGTGCACAAGAATTAAGTCTTTGATATTGTTTTGGAAAGTGGTGCCCAGGGGCGGAATCGAACCACCGACACGAGGATTTTCAATCCATTGATCGAACACCCTTCTCCAACAACAGCGCAAGATCAGCAATACATTAATTATGTTCGTTTTCCAGATTGTTAATAATCTGCTATCAATATTGGACAATGACCTCTATCCACGCAGCCCTTGTTCGCCTGAATGTCGCCACTCAAAAGATTAGCTTTTGGGAGTTACAGCTTGAGAATGCGATAAAACGCGCTGAGTTTTTGGATGACTTTGATGCAAAGCAAGTTTCAAAAGAGAAGCAGGCTACAAAATCTGAACTCACAAATTTTGAACGTTCAATTCGCGCGGGTACGAGTACCTTGTTGTTGCAGAAACGGTTTGTAAATTTATCAAAACCAACAACTGAGATTATAAACTCGCAGTTATCAATCCGTTCAATCGATCGTGTAAATTTTGAAGATCTTGATCTCGATAAAGATGATCAGCGGCAAGTACTTCGAGATGCTATTAACGGCTCTAAAAAATGGCTACATGAGACGCGTGGTCTCTCGCACGGTGTGAAGGCGATCGAGATCGTGAATGCGACGGTTGTCATTTACAAACAGATTACGGGTAAAGAGCCTGGGATAAGTAGTACCTCCACCACAAGTGGTAAAAACTACACAACACCCTTTGAACAATTATTAATCGCATCGCTAAACAGCGCTGGTGTAGCTATCTCCGCACAAGGCGCACGCGCGCTCTACCTGCGTGTTTACCTAAAAAAGAAATAGTCAAAATTGGTCGAGTTATGCGCCAACATGCGTCGGGGTGAGGCTCTGGCTAACCTCAGCCCATGTCCCGAGTCGATCCCGATATCCTTACTAAAGACGCGCGAGCTGCGTTGCTGGAGCTTGCACGGCTGCTGGGCCGCGTCGCTGCGGAAGACGCGGTAGATCAGTCGATCTTGGACACCTCCCCTTTTAAATTACAAAAGAAAGGAGCTTGCGATGACAAGCAGTAAACCGGTGCGGCTTTTAACGCCGGATGAGGCGGCACAGTTTTTGTCTGTCTCCCAAAGGACAGTTAAACGCCTGGTCGCTGAAGGCAGCTTGCGTGCCTATAAAGTGCGCAGATCCATGCGCTTCAGATTGGAAGATCTTGAAGCCTATGTTGAGCAAAACAATTGGACGTGAGATCTATGCGTTTTGTCTCGCTTTGTCCCCTTTTGAGCGGGCGTGTCATAGAGTGCGCAAGTAATAGTGCAAATCTATATATAGTTATCATCACTATTATTAGCGCCATAGTTACACTATATATAGTATTTGTCTTGTTTTGGCCTCACGTGTCCTTTACTGTCATTCAAGCCCGTTCACGCAAAATCTTGGAGATTTAAAATGAACATACAAAATCACTTTTCAGATACCGCACTGCTTTCACTGGCAGAGTTAAAAGCGCGACTTGAACAGGACAGCAAACTGAGTGCGCGCAATCAGCGCGAGATGATATCCGCCATTAATACGACCGCGAAGTGGCTCAACCTCCCCGCTGAGATGATCCCAGCCTCTGCAACCTTCTTACGTGGGAAGTTTCAGGAGATTCATCCTGCGCACCATAATGTCAGTAAGCGACGTGTACAAAACATCAAGTCACTGATCTTGAGCGCAATGCGTAGCCAAGGTCTCAGCACCAAACTGGGATCTTACCTCGCTAAGATGTCTCCGCCTTGGTTAACGCTGTGGGACATCATCGAGGGCGAACAATATTATCGCACAG
>Ga0255763_1000410_pt1 | contig 47526 bp, 33 predicted proteins | sample 041ome_2_FD_179963 | JGI IMG/M metagenome (GOLD analysis project Ga0255763, IMG submission 179963) | Coastal salt marsh microbial communities from the Groves Creek Marsh, Skidaway Island, Georgia - 041406US metaG (version 2) | ecosystem: Environmental > Aquatic > Marine > Intertidal zone > Salt...
AGAAGAAAAGAGAGAGAGAGAGAGAGAGAGAGAGAGAGAGAGTTTATTAGGCTCCTTTTTGATTATTTGTAAAATATGATTTTAGAAACGAAAATTCAACACATCACAACACTCTTCTTCACCGGCATACACGCACACAGTCACATCATATATATTCATTTATACCATCGTCGTCGAAATGCAGTCTGTGGTATCAACGCAACTAAGAATAATTGTTGGAATGAGCGCGACCAGTCGTCCACGACAGCAAAATAAACGGTCGTTAGTGTCGCGAGTAAACTCATCGTCGGGAACTTCATCAACATCATCATCATCATCATCATCGTCATCATCATCAGACGAAGAAAAAGCTCAGTTCATGCTAACGGAATACGGACATCCTTGGATAGAAAACGAAGAATCCGCGATGCGCTTGCTCGAGTATTTGCGAACGAAAGAGAAGAGGGAGTTCAACTTGGAAAAAGCGAGAGTGGTTATCGCGCAAATCAGAGAGACGCACGAGAAAGGAATAGCAACCGAAGAGGCGAGGAAAGCGAACCCGTTTAAACTACCAAAGACGTTCCCGGGGTTCTTGGGGATTTTAGAACGAAGTAGCGATAAGATTTGAGCTAATGCATGACTATTATTTATTATTTACTCTACTGCGATTTCGCTGCTGCTTTCTACCTGGTATCTACGAGTAATTTGAAACTATTATGCTACCTGCGCTTCTTCTTCTTTCTCGAGGACAACTGCCTTTTCGTCCTCGTACTTTTTTTGGGCAATCTGACCTTCACGCAACATCGCTTTCAATTGGTCTTCTAAACCGTCCGTATTCAACACGGCCACGCACGAAACGTAGCGTGGGCCGCACAATTTACCTAAACGAGAGCGCGTGAGTGCGAATAAAACTGGTGTATTTAGTTCGCGACATTTTTTCACGATTTGCCAAATTTGGTCGTCCAGACCACCTTCCATATCGCCGGTGGATTCGATGTTCGGAGCGACGACAACAGCTTTACATTTACCGAGCTCGACGTTTTTCACGACTTCTCGCAGACCAAAGGTGAATCGTTTCTTCGATTTTGCTTTTATCGGGTCTGTTTTATACAGTCTCTCCTGTAATCTTCGAAGCTCAGAGAAGAGCGCTTGCACGGCTTGATTCAGAGGGGTCGTGATGACTTGCGAGGCGTATTTCGGCATTTTTTCAACCTTGTTCACGAACGAGGCGTCTTTCATGCGTTGAGAGTTGCGTTGGATTTGCTCTTCAGTTGTTTCTCCACGATCTATTCTCTCTTTGCGTTCGAGCATCTTCGCGTGTTTCTTACCCGCGACGTGGTCTGCCCACGCCGTTTCGCTGTTACACTCCATTTTACACAAATCGCAGAATTTTGGTACAAACGCGGATTTTTCTTTTTTGTTCGTCTTCTTTGACGCTGACGTTGCCGTTTGCTCGCCTACTTTACCGCTACCGGAGCCTGTATTCATGAGTTCAGATTCTTTCTGTTTCAAAGTATCGATAAAACTTTTTCTCGTCCAAATGGAAGGTAACTGAATGACCGTTTGACTGGACGTGGAGGAGACGATGTATGGCTTGTCGTCTACATTTTCCTTCGCACTTGCTGACGTATTCGTGTCTGTATTTGTTGCATCGACAGCATCTTTGTCTTCGTCGACGGTGGCTTTCTCGATATTGTCGTCGTCGTCCGAATCATCGTCGTCTTCGTCGCACCACAAATCCACCTTTACTCTTTCGCTGTCTTCCTCGTCCACTTTTATGTTCACATACACTTTTCCAACCTCGATAGTTACTTCAACCGTCGATTCTTCATCTCCTTTGGACGACTCTTTCTTATTTGCTCGGGATACGAGAATAATTTTCCTCAATTTTGTCATGCGTTTTTTCTTTTTACCGTCCATGCGCTCTTTCCCTCTCCTCACTAACGTGGCCGAAGCCATGGCGGCGTTTGGATTCGCCATCAGCTCCCCGCCGCGTTTGGGACGACCTTCCACTTTCTTCGCCAATAAAGCCGATTTATCGCTTTTCTTCGTTTTTCCTTCCTTGAAGTACAAACCTAGGCCGCCTAACATTGCGCTCACGCCGCCGCCGCCGGCATTGATGGATTTATTCTGCCCAGATACAATTTCCGAAAGGTCAATCGTTGTTCTTTTTTTCTTCCGTTTTTCCTCCTCGATTCGTTCTTGTTCGGTCAAATCACCCCTCGCTATCCGTTCAGTATCGATGACTTTCACGCGATCTGGGTCGTTCAAACCGTAGTGTGAATTGTACAAGTGTGACGCTAAATGTTGAAACTCAGCGAACCTCCTACCACACACTCGACACGGGATTTTCCCGAACTTATCCACCTTGGACTTGCGAGCTTCTATCCGCAAAGACTCTGCGGTTATTTTGGGTAAATAGTCTTTTCCAGCGTGCTTTCCACCATTATTTTCCGCAGTCGTTGGCCATTGCACCCCATCGTCTTCATTAATATCGGTGGTGTTTGCGTTTGGCAAAACGCTGAATGGCTGCGCTTGAGCCGTTAGCGACGACGATGTCGCGAGCGGCGTATTCCAAACCGGTTTAGACGGCGCGGGAGCAAACACAACTTTCTTCGCCATTTGTTGCTGTTGTTTCTTGCTGTTATTGTTGTTACTATTATTGTTGTTGTTATGTCTCTTCTGTTGTTGCTGTTGTTGTTGTTGTTGATTCTTTTCCTTGGTTCTTTTGGCAAACGACAGAGCTTCCTCAACCTCTTTCGATACTCGCGAAGGCACCGTTGTTTTCGAGTTTCCGATGCTATCACCAGTTTCGTCGTCATCATTTGAGATGTTCGCATTGTTCTTCTTTTGTATCCAACTCCCCGCGCTGCTCGCTTTCGAAGACTGGTATTGTTGTTGTCGTCTTCCTTCTTCTTCTTCTTCTACTTTTTCTCCGCCGATGTTGTTGTAACTCTTATTCCCACCTCGGGAATACCACGGGTTGTCGTTCTCCACCATGGATGGAATTCTTCCCTCTTCGTATGGAGAGAGAGAGAGAGAGAGAGAAAGAGGGAGAGAGGGAGAGAAGATGCCCGCGCTTTACACACAAAAAACAAACTCCCCTTCTTTATTTGTACAGCTTTGTGTGACGCATGACGCATTCTTCTTTTCTTATTCACTTCACGGTTCTTTTCTTCACTCAAAGAAGAAATTTCCACACACGAATTTTTAAGCGAATTCACACACTTAAACACACATATAAGAACTAAATATGTTTGGGAGATCCTCTTCTTCAAAGGTCATAAACGCCGAATTCTCGTTGATGGAGAGCGAGTCCATTCGCTCGGCTTCCAAATTATGCCTGATATTTATCGTCTATTCTTTCCTCGCTTCGTTGAAAACGAAAACGTACTCGCACGTCGACCGACTGTGGAGTATCACTCCAATTTGCTATTCCCTCGTGTTTACGTATTACGGGAAGTTTAACGAGAGAAATCTGTTGATGAGCGCGTTGATTTCGCTCTGGGGGGTGCGATTGACGCATAATTTTGCCAGAAAAGGTGGATATAAAAGAGGAGAGGAGGACTATCGATGGGCGGTGTTGCGAGAGAAGCGAATTCTAAACACGAATTGGGGGTGGACAGTTTTCAATATCACGTTCATCTGTTTCTATCAGCACGCTTTATTGTTGTTAATCACCGCGCCGTGCGCGTGGGCGGCGACGACGTACGCTCAAAGAATACCTCTGAATGAGTACGATTTGTACGCAACGCTTCTGTTCCTGTTCTTTTTCAACCTGGAACGCGTCGCGGATAATCAGCAGTGGCAGTTTCAGCAGGCGAAACACGGCAAGGCGAAGCGAGAGGCAAAGTACGAAACGGATTATCAAAACGGATTTTTGAGCAAAGGTTTGTTCGCTCGATCTCGTCATCCGAATTTTTTCAGCGAACAAATGATTTGGTGGTCGTTGTGCGTTTTCGTTTTGGCTGCGGGAGGGTCCGTGTTGCCGCAATCGTGCTCGGAGGCGAAAGCAAACTGGTATTGGCTGCGTTTACCGAAGACGCTGAGATGTTGCGGTTCGTGTTTGTCGATCCCTGGCATCATGTGCGGGTGCGAGGCTTTACACGCGTGCTATTTGGGCGCCGTTTTGTTATCGTTATTATTTCAAGGATCCACGGCGTTTACCGAGCAAATCACGGCGGGAAAGTACCCGACGTACAACGAGTACCAGAAGAAAGTGAACCGCTTGTTTCCCGCGTTGCGACCGCCTTCTTTTTTATCCGCCGAAAACGCCGCGACTAGGATCCAACACGCCTGGAAGAAGAAGAAATCAACGAGCGCGGCAAAAGTGTCTCCCAATAAGCTTAAGCGAGGAGGCTTTTTATCCTTCGGGAGGAAGTCCAACACGAAGAGAGAATAAAAAAAATTATACCCTTTGTATACTTGGTAGTTATGTAAGATCGGAAGAAAAAACATCGCACTTCTCATCACGCACGTGCTTTCTCGGCACCCCAACTTTTTTTCACAATGCACACGTCACAGTAGAGAAAAAAATCGCCACTTTTTTCCTTTCTCTCGTCTTCTCGCGCGCGAAAGAAAGGAACCGCACGAACACACGCGCAGAGCGCAGCAGCAGCAGCAGCAGAGTTTTTGTTTACTTCGGCGGCGCTCTATCTCTCCGCTTGCGTCGCGCCACAGTCGCGGCGAGCGTTACGAGTTTATTCTATTTTTCGTGTTAAATTGTACCCTCTTCTTGAGACGGACACGAAAACGACCCGCAGCGATTACGATGATGAAGACGACGAAGACGGCAACGGTGAAGATGACGACGAAGACAGTAACGATGGTCGTAGCTACGGTAGTATTTTTTTCCGCGGTGAAAGCGGTGAATGCGGACACGCTTCTTCGCATCGACACGGACTTGCTAATCGACGTCCCTTCGGGTTCTGACTACAAGTTTTCGTTTGACATATCCGAGTGCTCGCAACGAGGCGACGAATACATTCAAGTTGATTTATACGACAACGGATACTCGTACGGTATGGACACTTCTGAAAGACCAGATCCTATGTTGATGATTGCCAGAGGGAATACGGTTTATCCGTCAACGTCGTATAACGCGGATTTGCAAAAATGGTCGTGGAGTCCGACGTCGACACAAAAAGATGAAGACGGCTACGACACGTTTCGTCCGTACCACAGGATTGTGATTGATAACAGAGTGTGTACGGAACAATGTCTGAGTGGAGATCAGGTGTGCGTGAGCACGTGCGAGACGGAGAAATCTAGAGGGGACATATTTAAAGGTGTGGTGAAGAACGTGGAATATTTTACGCAGAATCGGTTGAACGGGAACTTGAGAGCGAGGTGCTCATCAACGCCACCGTGTCCTGAACCAGATGGGAAGGAATGTAACAATAAAGGGACGTGTACTGACATAAATAGTAATAGTGTTGGTGTGTGTTCGTGTGTCGATGGGTACGGCGACGTGGCTTGCGATGCAGTCGTCACGACGCTACCGAATGGAGAACAACAACCAACTACCGGCAATCCGTTTCTTTTGAACGAGAAGATGTGGGATTATTACTCGTTCGAAGTAACCGCGCCAGCTGGATCAGAATCGACTATTATCGTGGAGCTAAATAGACTTTATGGAGATCCAATTCTGTTCGTCAAGAGGGCGGCAGATGGGAAAGCGAATGGAGGGAGCGGTATCGTGAATGGCGTACCATCGACGCAAGATTTTGCCTCCTTGGCAGACGTGAACTCCTTTCGTTCAAGGCTTGATCATCATCACATTGAGTTGACAAACGCTGATTCTGGATTGTATTACGTCGGTGTGTTCAACAACAATCAGTATTTGAAAGAAGTATCCAAATACTATCTTCGCGCGAGGTGGAATAACAACAACGCAGGTGTGGAGACGCCGATGTGTCCTTTCGATTGTTTTGGCGACAGTCAAGGCGTGTGCGGCGCGGACATTCCCAACGGAAAGAGCGTGTGTACGTGTCAACTAGATGCTTTTGGTGGAGAATATTGTCAAGGTAAAGTCATTCCGTTCGATACAGATGATCATTACTGGAGAGGTATCAATGGCGTCATCGCCCCGGGCGAATGGAACTACATAAAAATTGACACCGCCTACTTACCAAGTGCAACTAAAGATGGTTTGCGAGTAATTTTCTCCTACCTAGGAAATGGGCATCCTTTACTGATTATAAAATACAACGACTTTCCGTCTTACGAAAACGCGGATACTATCTTGTCCAGCTCTCGGAATGTGCGAAGTCCGACAGAATTTCACATCACCGCGGACGTCATGAGTCGAACCGGCGTGTACTACATCGGTATTTTGAACATCAACTATTACGTTCACGAGGAGTTTTCTTACAATATCATCATTAACGTTGGTAGCTCTTCGAGCGAGAAGCTTCCGAGTTTCATCTCTGTATCTTTAGTGATGATTTTTAGTTTGTTCGTGTGCATGCTCATTGCGCTTGCCAAAAGAATAGTTCAAAACAGACAATTGGCAAGGATGCGCGCACTTCGTGCTGCTCAAATCGCAGCTAATCCAGAGTTGGCATTTACGTTTGGTGGTGCCGGTAATCGACGGGTGGAACCGTTCAGAGGGACGCCACAAAATGTTATCTCTAGAATTCCGATTGTAACTTTTAGAGGTGCCGGTGATGAACCGAAGCTCGACGATTGCGATTACTCCTGCGCGGTGTGCTTGGATGAATTTGAAAACGGTGATCGATTGCGTCAACTGACCCTTTGCGGTCACCAGTTTCACACTGCGTGTTTGGACGAATGGTTGGGTCAACACGATAATTGTCCTTTATGCAGAGCACCGATTGAGGCGACAAGTCAAGAAGGTGGAGAAAGAGTTGAGGATGATAACGAACAACAACAACAACAACAACAACAACAAAACATAGAGTTGACTTCGGTGTTCCGCCCGTCAAACGGCGAAGATGCGAACGATAATAGAAATGACAATAATTCGGCATATAGCGTAGTATGATTATGTAGCTCTTTTGTATTCAGTAAGTGTGTATAATTATCATGGATGTTTTTACTTCTTCCGCCCGACGCCAAAGAGCGAGGCAATCCCAAAAGCCGCCGTTTTTTTCTTTTTCTCCCTTGGGACTTCCTGCTTCCGATCTATTTTTGTTTCAACGAGACGTAATCGCAAACCAAGCAAAGTGTTTGGAGCGTTTTCTTCGCGTTCTCTCTTCGCCTCTTTTATTCTTTGCGCTTCTTTCAAACGTTTCTCGAAATGTTTGTATTTTTTCAGCAATTCTTCCTGTTCGCATTCTCTCTTCGCCTCCTCTTCTTGGCTCGTCAAGTCCCGTAATCGTTTTTCGAATTCATCGTACTCTTGGAGCAAATTTTCTTCTTCGCGTTCTTGCTGAATCCACGTGTGATTTCGTATATCTTCCAAGCTAAATCTTTTCTCCGGATCGGGCGTCAGCATATTTTCAATCAAGTTCAAGACATCCTCATGGATGGTACCCTTCTGCGGTCGTGTAAAGTTTCCGGCGCGAATATTTCTCATAGTCGACAACGTCGAATGATTCGTTGGATCCTCGAAAGGATACCGACCAACTAACATCAAGTATAGAGTTACGCCCATTGCAAAAATATCGATTTTAATCGGGTCGTATCCTACTCCTTTACCCTTCATTCGCGAAGGAGCGCCAATCAATTCAGGCGCCATATAATCTGGAGTTCCAATACCGAGCGTTTTTGCGGAATCCAACCCTTTCGATAAACCAAAATCAATCACCTTTAACGTTTTTTTAGCGTTGTTCTTCGTATTAACAACGAGACAGTTGTCTGGTTTTAAGTCTCTGTGAGCGAACCCGCGCTCGTGAATAGTGGATACGGCGTTCAACAGCTGTGCGAACAGTGATCTCGCCTCTTCGTTGTTCAATCTGCCACCTTTAGAATTTATGTAATCGAGTAAATCTAAGCCTTCTAACAACTCCCACACCAAAACGACGTACTCACGATTAGTCTCTGGAGAGACATGGTTGGTCACGTTCAACAATCGCGCAAAGTTATCCGTGCTGTTTTCGGAGGAAGAGTTCAGTCTATGTGCGTACTTCACTTCGCGACATATCGCGTTCAACGGCAACGACACCTCGCTTCTCTGCGAAACTTCCATGATTTTCAATGCAACCGGACGTCTGCTCGTCACGTCCACGCCCCGTATGACAACCGCAGAGGAGCCTCGATTGATTTCTCGTTCCGTTCGATATCGTCCGCTGCATATGACCGTCTCTTCCAACTCGTGCGTGCGTGGTTTTAGTACTTCTTTTTTTCTCTTTTCCACTTCTTCTTCTTCTTCGCGTATTTCTCCTCCAGTTGTCATCTTCGCGGCGTCGCGGCCGTTGCCGTCGCCATCGTTGTTGCCAGAAGATGGAGGAGGACGCGAAGATGCGTTTTTCGCAGCAGCAGCAGCAGCAGCAGTAGCGGTGGTGTTGGTTGTCGTCGTAATCATCCGACTCGCTCGTGAACGTTTTTCAAGTCGCGTATATTTTTTTATTCTCGTTGTCCTCCTCCTCCCCCTTCCTCGACACCTCGAGAAATCGAATTTCTTCGAACAATCGAAAACACAAACTTCTCACTCACATAAAAAGCTCCATCTTTTCTCAACATCACATCAAAAACATCACGTCAAAAACATCACATCAAAAACATCACACTCTCTCTCGAGCGTGTCGCGCATATAAACACACGCATCACATACGAGAAAGAGAAAAAGATACGCAGAGAGATTTTTACCGACATTCGCGTCGTCGATTCAATCAAACGAAACACTCGCATCCCTTTATTGTATATCAAACGGAAAATTTGAAATATGTCACAAGGCAACGTGCCAACGAACCCCTTCTTGGCGCACGCGGAGCAACAACAACAACAACAACAGCAAGAAGCTTCATCATCGACATCATCGCAGCAGCAACAACAACAACAAAGAAATGACGCGCAGCAAGCTATCACGGCATCGCAGAATATGATGAACGCGAATAATAACGCGGCAGAAGTCTCTCGACCGTCGATTACCGCGACTACGTATACACCAGCACCAGCTGCTGGAACGCCAATCGCTGGCCCGGTGCCATCGCAACAGGACGAAAGAGCGAACAATTTTGCGGTCGGCTCGCCGTTCTTTTCGAGCCAGTTATACACGGGTGGCCCATCAGTGGAGTACTACGAAAATGACGAGCAAGAGGCGCAAAGAGCGAGAGATGAAATTCGGAATGCGTTTTCGCGAATCGGCGTCAACGCGCCGTCGTCCGACAACGCAAACGACTTGTTACAGTTCGTCGTGGCTAGACAGTTATCGAGGACGTTGAGACTGTTTGCGTGCGTTGATATCATATTTTGCATGTTTTTCTTTTTTACAGCGTGGGTGTTCGTCTTTCTATTGTTTGGACCGGTGATGGGATACCAAGGCGCGAGATTTTTCAAATACAGCAACGTGGTGGCGTATTTAGTGTACGTACTCGGGATGGCTTGTTGGCGAGTGGCTTTGTTTATTATCAACAAATCCGCCGCGGCGAAAGTTTTGACGTTTATCATGTTCATGGTGGAGATTTACATTTTGCGGCTGGTGTTCAAGTTCATGCAATTATTGAAGCGGTTTTCAGAGGAGGAGTTGCAGTTGCTGCGAATACTTGAGAATCCGCAGCGGAATGTGTATTGGCATCAAAGTGGAGGACCGCAAGCGACACAAAGGGTCGTCATTGTGCCGCCGCAAGCAGGTATGGCAGGGAGAGCGCCGATGTATCATTAAGAGATTAACATTCAAAGATCGTTGTAATTACTAGCACAATAATTATCAAAGAATAAACTTTCTATATATAACAATGGTACCATGCGGTGCCAGGTAACAACGCGTTGACATTATAAATTTACTAACATACTCTACGCTCAGGCGCTAGCCTCCTTCTTTAAATCGCTCCACAGCTTAGCCACGTCCTTCTTCGCGTTCGGTCTCCCAACACCGCAAAACCAGCTCGCTTGTCTTCCCGGAGGAACTTTGCACTTGCAGGGCTTCCCGTTCGGCTTTCCTTTTGTCAACGAAAACCAACCTCTTGGTGGCGGACGAGATAAACCACCTTCGTTACTCGTTTTCACCATGTGCATGTACGCGTCGTCGTCCGCGAACCACCCGTGCGCACAAAATGTGTCCAACCACCACTGTCTCGGCTTCACCGTCTCGTGAAACTTGAACTTTGTCGAGATCTGTGCCACGGCAGACTTCTTCCTACCATCAGCCGTATCGAACCTCGAAGTGGACTGCCCAACCGTGATGAATGCATTCGCTCCAGGTTTCGCCACTCGACTTAATTCGTTGATAGATCTATCGATATCCGCCTCTGGAATGTGCTCAAACACCTCCACGGACGTAATCATATCGAACGATTCCGATTTGAACGGAATCTCTTGCATTGGCGTGGAAAATACCGTCCCGTTCGCCAACAAATCCGACGCGTACTCCTTCAATGGCAGGCTCGCGGCTTCGATCCCTCTCGCGTCTATCCCACTTTGTCTCAGCTTTCTCACCATCACCGCCGTGCCGCATCCGGCGTCTAACAACGTCTTGAACTTGTACCTCTTTTTAATCCCGTCTAAAAATCTGCACGAGTGGCACACATTCGCTCCAGACCGTAACTTGTGATACTCATCGTACATCGTTTTATACATCTCTCTGTGTTGCGGATTTGTCCACGTTTGTTTCCCGGATTGCACGTTCGTGTTCACGGTTGTTTTTGGTTTCGAGACTAAGTGGTCTTCCTCAGACCCATCGTGTTGGTCATCGTCGCCATCGTGTTCTTCTCCGTCGTGATCATCGCCATCATTCGAGGAGTGATGAGTATTCAAATCCCCGTGTCCATCGTCGTCATCGTGGTCATCGTCATCGTGAGAGCCAGAAGAAGAAGAAGACCCGTAACTCGTCGTCGGGTGCCAAGTTGACGAATGATCGTAGCGATTATGATGAGAAGTCACGCCTCCATCGTGCTGATTCGGAGGCGTGAATAAAAACCCGGCTAAAGAGCCAACCACCATGCCGACGGCGACCAAAAATGCCGCCGAACGCACGCGCCTCGCTAACTTTTCGTTGTCTTTGATCCCCATATTTTGTGTGAGTGTGTGTATCTTAAAAAAACTTTTGTTGTGTGTGCGTGGTTGTGGGTGGGTCGCGTTAAAGAGATGAAGATAACTTTCTCTGCCACTGTCTCGCGATTTTTCGTTTTTCGTTTTTTGAAGACGCGAGAGGAAGTTGAATTTTCTTCTTCTTAAAAATAAAGTGCGTAACGACCTTCATTTGACTTCATAATATTATAAACATAAAACGTTAAAATGGCGAAAGTGATGGATTTCCGCACGGCGGTGTTCTTTCTGTGCACGAGCATCACTCTTATTTCCACTCTGTTGGCCATCGCGGGGTTTCTCCCGTTTCTCTCCGCGACGTTTCCACTCTTGCGATTTCACATTCAAAGAACGTATCGAATCGCTTTTTTCAGTTCTTGCGTAGCTTTTATCTATCGCATGGGGTACACGCTAAAGAAACTGACGATAACATCATCTCAGCAATCGCAACAAGTGCAAGAACAAGTGAGACAAATTATGAATTCGAATGGGTTTCAGTTGACGATGTTTTCCTTGATGTTGGCGTTTTATTCGAGACCGATAGTCATCGCCTTGTTCCCGATATGCGTTCCAGCTCTGTATCAATGGTTTACCATCGTGCATAAGATTTTCCACAGCGAAGACGGCAAGAGTGTATACACGAAAGTAGGCATGAGCAGAATCTTTTCATTTTTGCAAGAGAAAATGCACGTGGCTATCAGCTTGAGTGCGTTGATGGAAATAGTCATATTTGCAGTTATCGTAACTGAATCGGTGAGGAGGAGAAGCCTAGGCAAAACGTTCGCGTACGTCATGTGGTTGCGAAGTCGGTACCAGTGCGAAGATAACACGGTTTTCAGAATTAAATACACGTATTATAACACTGGGTATTATCACAAGGAAGCATGGAAAAGTTTGAACCAAAATCTATTCGCGCCTCTGACGTCGAGAGTCCCAATATTACAACGCTTGAGCGACGCGATAGCTACTGCATTTACACAAAGAAGAGGCGTTTAGGAATATGAGAAAGCGCGTGCGAGTGTGGAAGAGGTACGGGTTTAAAGGTCATTCTTTAGTTATGGTTGGTGTTATCGGTGTGTTTTATAGCAATAATAACGATAAATATCAACGTTTTGGCAACTCGCATGCATCTAAACTTTTCTTGGAAACTTCAAATCCCGGGAACATTGCAAAATCGGGCGTTATGCCCGTTCTGTCAATGTCCACAAACTTAGGAGTCACGTAACGCCCGACAGTTAAGACGACACCACTTCCGTCGTTTAGCTCGTATACAGATTGAATCAAGCCTTTGCCGTAGGTCTTCGAACCAACCACCGTGGCGCGACAGTTATCTTTCAACGAACCGGTCAAAATTTCACTCGCGGAAGCCGACCTCGAGTTTACTAAAACTACGAGCGGTTCTGTAACTTTTTGTTTGTTTCTTGCTGATTTACTATTCTCTTCCGACGACGGAATGTCCCCGATTCTCTTTAACTTCGTCGGTGCTGCGTCGGCGCCTGCGTTTTGGAGGCCTAAACGCGCATTTGCCGTCGCGTCGACATCTGTATCCTCTTTCACGCCACCAGCAACTACTCGCCCTTCCGTGTACGCAATCGTAGAGTCTTGCGGTAGAAACAACTTTGCAATCTCAACGCCAGCTTGGACTAATCCTCCAGGATTGTCTCGTAAATCCAAAATAAATTCTTTTGCACCTATACCACGCAACTCCTCTATGGCTTCCGCGACGTCTTTCTCTGCGAGCGCATTGAATTCAGTCAATCGAATGTACCCGGTAGATTTCCCTTCTAAACGCGACTTCACCGGATTCTTAGGCCCTGAAGCTCGCTTCAACGCGAACGATTTTTCCTCTCCTCCTTTCTCATCTCGTCGGATTTTTATATCGACAGTCGTGTTACCTTCGCCTTGAATCATACTCGTGACTTGAAACGCGCTCATACCTTTCACTTCGACGCCATCGACGGATAAAATGACATCGCCTTGCTTTATTCCAGCTTTCGCACCGGCGCTTTCTGCCACCAATCCGAGCACGCCAACTTCGCTGGTGTTGTCAGGCATCTCCGCAATGTTCAACCCAACGCCGGAAATGTCGTATTTTAAGAGCTCTTGGAAATCTCTCGGTGCTACGAACCTCGTGAATGGATCGTTCAACGTCGAAAGCATACCTCGTATGTATTCGTACGCCTCTTGTCTCGATTTCGGTGGATTTTTCACGACCCCTTCTTCGCGTAAGGCATTCCACGCCTCTCGATCGAAACCTACGGAAATATCGTTTCTGACGGGAAGGAACGTATCGCTGACGAGCTGCCAAACTTCATCGACAACTAGTGCGTCCGGCGAAAGCTGATTTTCGTTTTCAGTATCGCCATCAGACGCCGCCTTGGAGTCCGTGTTTTTTGCGTTACTTTTACTGTTCGAGGCATCCTGCTCCTCCTGACCCTGCTCTTCAGCATACGCGACGAGACTTCTCGAGAGCGCATTATTATTACCAACGTTAGTAGTCCAAGAGGAGTCCAAAAGAGAAATCGGAGATGGTATCCCGGATGCAGATGCAACTGCCACCGCGACTGCGGCGCTCAACGCGGCCACTTTTGTGGATATCCTTTGCAACAACACCAAATTTTCACCGGTGTTTTTTACGCCGCCGCTGAATGACGAGGACGAGGACGAACTCGTTCTCGATGGTGATGCGTCGTTGTTGTTGGTATTATTGTTGTTGCTATTAGTGTTATTAACATTATTATTCCCATTCGTATTCGATGATGACGAGCTGCGCAACGCGCTCGTCGTTCTCTCTTGTTGATGATGTCGTCTTTCGCTTCCGTTCTTCTTCGCTCTGTGTAAACCTCCTCCCACTCCACCACCGCAACGATGATGGTTATAATGACGATAACAATGCGAAGAAGAAGAAGAAGAAGAAGAAGAAGAAGAGTGGTACGCGGAAGACGAGAAGCCGACCATTTTGTCTCGAGAGAGTTTTTGCCCAGCGCTCTTTTAAATGAAGATGAAGACAAAAAGTGAAATGTGTGAAAAAAGTTGTTGTTTCTCTCTCACTTCTCACTTCTCTCTACGCACAGACGCACAAAAAATTTCTATTTATTAAAGCATAAAAACGGACGACCAGAATGAACCGAGGGAAACTGGCGACGTGGTTGTTCATTCTTTTCACTTTCTTTCGGTGAGCGCTGCTTCTTGATGATCGTTCTTTCATTTTATTCTCTGTGTGTCTCTGTTTGTGTGTGTCTCTCGTCTTTTCTTTTTGTTGTTATTCGTGGTGGTTTTGCACGGAAGACACACGAATGAAAATGATGTCAACGAGAAACCCCTAACTTACTTTCTCCCGCCATTTCCCCTAAAACTTCATCGTCTTTGATGATAACAAAACGACAGAGTGCCGGTGTTCTTAAACTCGAAGACGAGGAACACGTTTGCTCCGTTGGATGGCACTGCGGCTTTTGTGACGAAATACTTCAGCGGCACAGATGAGGACGGCGCAGCGTTGCTCAAACCTCCGTTTCTAGCGAGAGCAATTTTGTATCCATCGAAGTTAGTCCCACAGCTGTCTGAGAGTTTAAAGTGCAACGCGAAGGAGAACATGAAAATGACACATAAAATGGAAGGGGTAGGTGGTAACAACAATTGTCCTTCGTATTTTCCGGATTTCGGGTCGTTCACGACGAGGAAAGAAATCATTCGTACGCATAAGAGACTGGTCAAAACGTTCGGAGAGGATTCGCGAACCGTTTACGTTGTTTACATCGGTAGCGTTTTGTTGACTTACTCGGCAGTGTTTGCGTTTTTCAGCGGAACGTGCGGAAGGGTCGGGGTGTACGCGATTGCATTGATAGCGTTGGGGGCTTTGACAAATAGCGGGAAGAGAGACGGCGCGGTACCTTTACCAGGGTTATTCGTTATTTCGGCATTGACGTTCACGTCCATGATTTTCGGTCGAAATATGAAACGACGCCGGTCGAAGAAACAAAAGACTAAATAATAAACCAGCGCTGAGGATGACCATTTATGTATTTAAGGTTGAGTTAATTACCGTCGTATGCATATATATATATATAAAGCCGCATGTGTATAATACAAATAATTTTTTATCAATCATCACCCGTATGGTTTGTCCATACCTATGGACTTGTTTTTTACTGTAGAAGGTGGAATCCTAAAAACGTGTGAAAACAAACCTTCTTTGCCTTGCTTCTTCGCCTCTTGCAGTAAATCAAACTCTCCGCCCAAAGAGACAGCGCGTCGATGATTCAGAGACAATTTAGCTCCACTGATGCCGCCGCGCGATGCATTCACAGACTTGCCCCCGTACGGATTTGAAAGGTTATCGATGGACATTTCTTCGAGCGCGGATAATTTGGAAGACAATCCGCTACCGCTTCTGCGGTGAGTCCCTTGCTGTGCGGTGACAGTTTGCAATCCCGAAACGCTCAAATCACTGTTTGATCGAGAGTGACTTCCTCTCCGATGTGCGTGATGATTAGTTGGCCCGCCTTGTTCGTTTGTTGTTGTCCTCGCAGGCGTTTGGAGATCATTCATTTCGTTCAAACTCGAACCACTCGAATTCTTTGAAATCGAGGAGGAGATGCCGAGTTTTTTCTCTAAATTTTGTCGGCACTCGCGCTCTTGCTCTAGCTGAGTTCGACTCGACTGTAATTTCGTTTTCAAGGTTTGCTCTCGAGCTTGGTACTCTTGAATGCGTCGCTCGAGCCGCTCAATTTTTGCGAGCAATTTCAACTCTCGAATCGTGTGCGAGCTGTCATCGTTATTTTTCGTTTCTCCAGCACTTATTGCCCCGGCCGCGCTGGTTGAAGTGTCGTCTAGTAAGGAATCACTAGTTCCATTGGTATTCGGTGGCGTATTTCTATCCTTTGGAAGTCGTGGTGGTGGCGGTGGCATCGATAAAAAGGGGTCATCGTTTGCATCACCTCCCGCGGAAGAAGGCTCGAAATCGACCCACTCCGCAGCCGGTGTCCTCTGATCATTTCCAACCATCGTTGCTGTCGCAGTTATCGTTACTCCGGGAGATACATCCTCTTTTCGATGTTTAGGAAAATCATTCGGGTCTTTTATCAACCGTAGCGCTCTGCTTTGTGCCTCCGCCGCGCTGATTCTGTCGTCCGGATCGAGTTTACACAAGTCTCGAACTAACGAATCTATTCCGGGAATACTTCTAGGAAACGAGTGAGCGTGTTCTTCACAGAACTTTTCACCGTTTGGAGTAGCAGATAACGCCGATGCGTTCCAACTTCCCGCACCCCTACCACTCAACGAACGTAACATAGCCTCCGAAGCATCGCCAAACGCCAACTCGTCGTATGCAAGCTCATGTAAAAAACACCCAAGCGCCCAGAGATCTGCGGCGGTTCCTGGCGGTTTTTGGAACCTCCAACAATCCCACATCTCCGGAGCTCTGTAAGCCGGCGTCGTTTTTGATTTCATATCGTCCTGAACTCTGTGTCGTTCGCTCGCGTCCTTGTACGTGTATTCGGATGCAGGCGCAAACTCGCACGACCCAAAGTCGCACACTTTATACAGATTTTCAGACTTTGAAAAAAGAACGTTTTCGCGCTTTATGTCCCAGTGACACAACTTTGACCCGTGCATGGTTTTTAAGACCTCGCACACCGCCAAAAATGGCTCCAACATCTTCTTCAACTCTTTTTCGCTAGCGTTATTATCACTATTTTCACTACCGCTATTAGTACTAAACGATTCCATTGACAGATCTCTATCGCACAACTCCATGCACATGCACATCCTGTATGCGCGCTCTCTCGACGAGACTCGTCGTTCGTCCGCCACTCGGATTTCTGCGCCGAATAAAGTCACCACATGCGCATTCTTCGATAACGATTTGTGCACAGAAACTTCAGTTTTGGCTTTTTTCACGAACGTAGAGTCATCCGGTAATTCCAACACCTTCATTGCGCAATAAAAGTCCTCTTGTTGTTGAGTGGAGGACGAAGAAGTCGTTGAAGAGGAAGCTTCAAATTTTGCTTTATACACCACCGCGGATGCACCAGACGAGGAGATCACATCCACCAGTCGAAATTTTTTCCCCTCAACTTGAATAGTCTTCCCGACTAGCAAACCGTTGCTGTGATGATGATGATGATGATGTTGACTCGGGTTGCTTGTGTTTTTCGCGCTGGAAGGAGTAGTTGCGAAGTTCTCCCGCGAAAAAATTCTCTTCATCATTTTCGTCTCTCTCTCTCTCTTTCTCTCTCTCTATATATATAATATTCTCTCTTCTACCGTTCTTCCTCGCGTGTGTTCTCTTTGCGGCGTGCTGATGATGTTCTTCCGATTTCGTCGTGCGTTTACCCGATCGAAAAGTTTCTTCGCTTTGAAAGAGAAAACAGAAAGAAGGAGAGAGAGGGAGAGAGAGAGAGAGAAGTGGAGAAGTGCGGAAAGATTTTACAAAGGGTGCCCTCTTCTCTCTCCGAAAAAATAAATATCTTTCGCTCGTGACACACTTACACACACTTACACGAACGACGAAGGAACCGCTTTTCTTCAGTTTTTTCTCGAACCGAATAAACCCCTAAACCCCTCGACGGGAGAGACACGCGCAATAACGATGGCGAGTGAGATCGAGAGCGACGACGACGGCGAAGACCACCACGGCGATGCGTCTTCTCCTTCTTCGAAGCAAGAGGAGGAGATGTACGCGTCGCCGGCTGAAGAAGAAATCAGCAGCGGAGAGGAAGAAAAAAAGGAAATGATGATGGGAAAAACAACAACAGCTGCGCGGGGTCACGCGGATGCACCCGATGAAGACGCAGGCGCGACGACGACGACGACGACGACGACGACGACGAGAAAGACAACGAAAACATCTCCCGTGATTAGCGCGATGGACAAGAGTAACGGTAGCGAAAATCGAAAAGAAGAAGAAGACAAAAGGGATAAGAAGTTTGTTGGGGGAGATGTTGGTGGTTTGAGACGACGACGACGAGAAAGAGGGGAAAATAAAAACGAAGCTGAAACAGATGACAACAACGATGATAATGACGGCGATCCAAACAAGAAACTGGAAAGACCAAGAGGTAAACGACCACCAAGAGAGAACTTTATCGTGCGGTTCCTGCAGCTTCTGTGGACATACATAACTTTTCTGTTTTCGTTTTCGATGGACGTGGTCGTGTTCTTCTCGCCGTCGACGAAGTCGAGACATCGAGCGAGAGGTCATCATCATCACCACCACCATCATAACGAGAGAGATATGAATACCAATCCAGCGGATGTGAATGATGCAGAGTTTCACGATTTTTTGCGTGAAACTTCGCAGCAAATGATGATGAAAGAGATTGCGAAACAAAAACGAATACAGCAACAACAACAACAACAACTACTACTACTACAACAACGCGCTACTAATAAAAGCGAGAGACACGCGGCAAAGTCTTTGCAAAAAGCCGTCGCTTCAATCACTCAGGAAGAATACGAAATACGTCTTTTGAAAGCGCGACTGGCGGAACTCGAGCGAGCTTCGCGAGGGTGAATGGAGCACAGATAGTACTTAAGCATTCATAGTTATGAATTCTAGTGGACCTAGGTTAGCAATTAATTGTAGAAACCAACTATTATTTACAGCGCATTTTTAATCCATCGCATGTCTGCGCAAAGCATATCGTCTTTGAGGGAGTACATCGCTTGCTCCTGCGGAATGTTTAAACTCACTTTTTGTAATCGACGCATGTATCCAGGGTCGGCCAATACCAAGCGCATAGAATGCAGACGACAGACCATGGTCGTTTCGAAGCCCGTAGGAAGCGATTCCACTGAATGTTTCATGCACAGCTTCTCGTGAACTTCGAGAACGTCTGAGACGTATACTTCTTTATAGCCAAGTTGCCTTGTGCGCAGAAGTAAAGCGGCGAGAAATATGCGTTCATGCTTCGAAAGTCCTTTCAACATCTTCATATATGTCGCTGAAAACATTTCGTTTTGCGCCTTAGATATATCGCTGGGCCCACATCGAGAAATACAATTCAATTCTCCAGATTCGCGTTCGCGCTCGATCCTCGCCTCGGCAATTTCGATGCCTCTCCGGCACAACTCCAGAGCCCGCCGGGCATCACCTGAAATTTGTGCTACTTTCATACTCGCCAGTTGCACCGCATTTTGCGTGATAGCATCGTATTTTCCGTCACTGCTATAATCACCGGTCGATCGTAAGCGCGCTTCAATAATTTTTGTCAGTTCCGATGTGTTGTACGGATTGAACGTCACCCGACCAGAGCCTAGGCGAGATGCGATTTTCGGTAACAAACGCTCAGGTAAATCCATGGTATTCGCGATTCCAATAACAGCGATATTGCTCGCTTTGTAAGTCGGCCAGTCAAAAATGTTGTACAATACGGATTGCGTTTGTGTAACGAGAACGTCGAGCTCGTCTACGACGAGCACGAGCACTCTTCCATCTGACTCTTTGCCTTCCTTGAACCGCTTCTCTAGCCACTCAGCCGCGCGACTCGGTGAAAACCTTCTACCCGTGAGCTCCTCTGCAATTAAACTATACGCATGCTGTGGCGTTTGCAATCTTAAACCGTTCATTTCGATGTGATTAAACTTTGGAACTTTCTTATTCGCGGCTTCTTGACGCAACGTTCTTATGACTTCGCGTACTGTCGCCGTCTTCCCAGTGCCAGGAACACCTGAAATGTAAAGCGAGTTGCCGAGACATGAAGATGCTCCACCGTACGCACCAATCGCGTTTTTGGTAAATTGCATAATCTTCTCACGCTCCTTTTCCCGACACTCTAACTTTGCTGGGATGGAGCTCAACTGTAATGCTTTTCTCGCTCGCTCAATGGCAGTGCGCGACCCATTATTTTGAGCGGAGTCCATTGCCAAGACGCCAGATTTGCCCAAGCCAATCGCTTCTTTCCATTCTAAAGACGCGTTAGCTCCCTTTTTAGACGCCGCGGCTTTCTTTGCTGCGGCTATATCTGCTTTCGTTCGTCGCGCGTGTGTTGCTTTTTCCGCCTTTCTTTTCTCTTTCTTATAATCGTAATCTTCATCGTCGTCTGAGCTTTCAGTTTCGCTCCACAAGATATTCTTAGCCTCGGCGTCAAATTCGTCTTCCGAGAAATCAGAGTCCTCCCATTCTGTTCTCCGTCTAAAGCGAGAAAAATTTTTGTCGTACGAATATTCGCACATGTAGAAATCGTCATCGCCACTGGACGAGCGAAACGCGGCGGGCTCGAGTACTTTTGCGCGCATAAAAATAGCAGCACAATTTTCCTCCTCTTTTGTGTTCGTGAGAAACACCTCTCGGCGAATGTGATGCCGTTGCCTTCCGGTGTGAGTGTGCTCTGGTAGCACGTACAGGCGAGCGATGAATTTGAACGCTTCTTCTCGCACTTTTGGATCTTCATCGTTGAGTTCATCAACGTTTGCCCAAATGCTTTCGATTCTAGCTAAGCAAAGTCTCCCCGCCAAGAATTCCCCACAAGGCGTTCGTCTCTCGTGGAAATTTTGCGGCGCGGCGATACCAGAAGGCGAGGCAATGCACATTGGACAACTCCAAAATGTCTCTTCCGGCACGTGATCTAACTTTAAACACCGAAGGTGCCATGATCGCACGCAATAATCGCATTCGAGCATTTCTGTTTCGATTTCCTTGCCGTCAGCACCTTCCTCCACGCCCGGCTTTTTGCAATGCTCGCAGATGTGATCAACTTCCTCAGTCAAATCAACAGTTTCTGGAGTACACACGTAAACGTCGTCTCCAACTTTGAACACTTCGTCTTCAACTTTGACCTTTTTATAAAACTTCTTTTTGTTCCACACCCCTACTGGGAGTTTCTGTTGCTTATTATTTCTTTGCGTAGGAGGTAAAGCTAAAGCGAGAGCTGCTTTGGAGCTGCTCTTTCCGGATGCTCGCGCGTCGTTCTTCTCCGTCAAAACTTGTTCCTTTTTGCTACATGCGTTGCTTTTTGATGTCACTTTCGTCGTTTTAAATGCCTTGACCGTATTCTCATTCTTCGTTTTTTTCTTCGTATCTATCATTGACGCAACATTTTCATCTATTTGCCGCTTCTTCCTATTCGGATTTCTTCCATATGTTTTGGGAAACAAATCAGAGTGTTCATTTGCGTATTCTCTCTTCTCAGGCGAGACGTATACTATCGGCGCCGACATTCTATTCTCTTTTGGAGACATGGGTGGAAACAAATGCTTCTTGGCGTACGCAACCCCCTCTTCTATATTGTCCAAATGATCGTAGACCGCCTTGTACAACGTTTTCAATTGCTTGAGATCCATCTTCTCTACCTCTTCTTTTTCTATTCTCCTGTCGATGCGATGAAACAAATCATCCGCGTCTCTATCTATATGTTCCGTGAACATCCTCATCAGCTTGGCTTTGGGCAATATTTCAACACCGCCAAACTTTTCGATGTGAGCCTTGACCTTATTTTTGCGATCCGTGTCGAACGGTTTCTCTTCTCTCTGTCCATTACCGGCGTTGTTCCCGTTGTCGTCGTCGCTAGAAGGAGACGCATAACCATCATCACTATTATACTTTCCACCAGCCTTTTTGTTGTTCTTCCTCTTCTTCTTCTTTTGTTTCGTGCGCTCCTGTTGATTTTGAATTTTCTTCTGATTTACTCCGACAGTCTCTTCACTACCATCGCGACCATTTTCCTTGACTCGAGCGTTAAAGACGAGTTTCTTCAACATCGCGTTCGTCGGTTTTGGCTTCTTCGCTTTCTCTCTGTTTTTGTCGCCGTTCTTTCTCTTCTTTGCCTTCGTCTTCATCATCAGCTCCTCTTCCTTTAAAGAAGAAGTTTTCGCCATCTTTGAAAGAACACACAAACACCGCGCTTCAGAAGTGAAGCGCGTTGGTGTGCGATTTAATGACCAAAACTAATGTTGCGTGTCGGTGCACAATGAAGTGAGTTCTTTTTTACGCGAGCCTGTGAGGCGATGGTTTTCGTGTCTCCTACTTTCCTCTCTGAAGATTGTGCTCTCGTGTGTGTTTTGTACGCGCTTTTGAAGAGAGCACGCAGTTGAAATTTATTTTTGAAATTTGCTGTGTGATGAGTGAGAGCGACAAAACGAAAAAGGCGCTTTGTGAGAAAAAAACGTCCCCGGCGTGCTATGAAATAGAGAGAGAGAGAGAGAGAGAGAGAAGGAAGATGCCGTGCGTTTCTTTCGGAGCGATGGCGATGGCGACGAAGGTGCACGGGACAAAAACTTTCACTCGAAGAAGAGGAGGAGGAGGAGGAAGAAGAAGAAGAAGAACAAATTGCTACGCTCGAACGAGAGAAGAAGAAGAAGAAGAAGAAGATATTTTACTCTTAACCTTGCAGAAGTGTTTTGTAGATATTAACAGACCGCCGGAAGATGCCGATAAAGTGGTTGAAATATTGAGAGAAAACTGGTTCGACGATATAGACGCATTAATATCGCGCGAGGACGAGACCGTTTTAGTGAAACCAGAAGAATGGGTCGCGATGAAATTACCAATAAAACTGTACAACGCGGTATTGGCACATACGAAGGAAAGGAACAAAACAATAGATGATAACGAGAGCTCCAACGCAAAAGAAATAGCAGCAAAAAGATTTGAAGAAGGAGAAGAAGAAGATAAAATAATAGTTGCTTCCAAGAAATTCGACGACATCGATGGATGGATTGGAGGTGATATTCCTCTCGAAGCCCGCGTTCCTTTGCAATCGAGATTATACTTTGAAGAGCACGATACTGGTAGTGATAAAAGTATAGAAACTCAAAGAAAACCATCAATAGAATATAGAACAAACAGAAGACCAGATGATGTGCCTTTGAGCGAGAAACGCGTGACTACGCGTCGACGTTTGCCAGATTACGCTATCAGCGAGAAGAATCTACCGAAAACGCTCAAGAAAGAGCTCGACAAATTTGTTCGAGATTTGACGACGCGACGCGTCGGCCAAGAAGGCGTACCAGTTCGTGAGCAGACGGTGAAGAATCATCGCGATGTTGCCCGAGCTTTTTGCGGGTATTTGGTAAACATAAAAGGTTTGAATGAGAATGCTGAAAACTATAGCTTGAAAGACGCATTTCCATCTTCAGATTCTGAAGGCGCGCAGTACGCCATTGAATACATGCAATGGATGGTTGAAACGCGAGGGATACTGAGCTCAACGGAAGATGCGTACGTGCGTTCGCTCATTGCAATCGCAAAATGGCTTTATCCGCCGTTTACGAAATTATCATCGGCATCGGTATCGTCGGGATCTGGTAAGAAGAAGAATTCCGTGGCGACGTCTTCCTCTTCTTTGCTATCAAGTGCTGGTGAAGAAGTTAACACAGACGTCGTGAAAGAACTTATGCGGTTGCAACGTGGTGCTAGAGCGCGCGCGAGAGTGGCCCCGAGAGCGGCTGATGAAGCGAAGAAATGGTTAGATTGGCCAAAATATCTTGTTCTCGTAGAATGCTTGAAGCTCGAGTGCGCTGGCTATGATAAACGTGGTAAGGCGAGGGCTAAAGTAGACATTGCAAGAAGCATACAGCTTTACCTCATGTTTGCAGTTTTGGCGTGCATACCTGATCGTCAGCGAACGTTGCGTGAGTTGGAGCTTAACCGAACGCTATTTTATGACTCGTCAACGAAAACATGGTTCATTAAGCACAACGCTGCTGATTACAAAACCGGGAACGTGTATGGCACGCGCCCGAATTTAGTGCTTGATCCACGCATATATCCAGCTTTGGAGCTTTGGTTAAATGAGTACCGCGACGCGTTCAAGCCGAAACACAATTTCGTCTTTACGAGACCAAACGGAGAACCTTATACGGCATCGGAACTGTCTCGAGCATTCTCAAGATGTGCTTTACGCGTGACTGGCCAAAAAGTCAATCCGCACTTGGTGCGAGATATGATCATCACCCATGTGAGAGGGCAAGGCATGGCTTCTGATAACGAGCTCGAGGCTTTGGCCATGTACATGGGTCACTCATCCGCGATGCAAAAAGGCACTTACGACCGAAGAACAACTTCGCAAAAGGTTGCGCCTGCGGTTAACTTGATGGCGCTCGTTAATAACAACAAGAAGGAAAGTGACGAGATGAAGGACGAGTGAAAACGTTTTTAGATGATGTAGCTGTACCGTTAGAAGTAGTAGTAACAATAGAGTAGACTTGTACTTGTAATAGAATAAAGCAGACGTGTGTTAGACGTGTTCAAATTTTCATTTTAATGCAGACAAGTGGCAGAGCGAGAGACGAAAAAAAAAAGAAAGAAACTTTAAGAAAGAACGCTCTGCGTGGCAACACGAACTTTCTTCGATTCTCCTTACAACTTCGGCGGAAGTCGAAACTCGCCCACTGCTCAACTCCTCACGGAAGAGTGAGAGAGAAGGTTAGAGTTTTCGCGCTTATCCACACTGCCTCAGGAACTTGTCACAACAACATCATCATCGCCACCACCACCACCAACAACAACAACAACAACAACAACAACAACAACAACAACAACAACAACAACATCATCAATATAAAAACACCTAAATTTTCTCTCTTTCGCTGCGTTGATCGAGTTTGCGCGCGCAAGTTATATTTTGTATAATACATTCACTCGTGTCAGAGAAAGACGAAACTATATATAAAATATGACTGTCTCGGCAAAAGACAGGTTGGCCTTCACTTTGTCCGCCTTGAAGGGCTACTCGGTCGACGTGCAGCTCACTTCAGGAGTCTTGCTCAACGGCGTCTTAGCTGACACCCGAGAAGTTGAAAATCACATCGTTCTCGCGTACGCGTGGACTCGATTTCTTACGCCTCGAGGCCCGAACGGAGAAGAACCGAAGAAAGCGCCGAGAAAGAAACCGGATAAGCTGAAGAAAGTTCCGCTGGAAGATATCGCGTGGATTCAAGCGCTCAACGTCGGCATGTCCGACTTGGCCTTGGGGCCGTCTCGAATGAATGACATGAATGACTTTACTGACGTGGGGATTTCCAAAGGCGCTACGGGACAAAATCGAACGCTGGTCGCTTGGACGCCCGGTGACGACGACTCTTCGGCAAATGTCGGAGGTTTGGAAGATGGCCAAGGAGGAGGACGGTCTGGTGGGAGATTTGATACGAGGGGTGGCGCGTGGGGAAGGAAGGCACCTCCAGGGCAGTGGGATCAGTTTGCGGCGAACAAGCAACTATTCGGAGTGGAAACAAAATTTGACGAGTCTGTGTACACAACACAAATCGACAAATCCAAAATTGGCATCACCGAACAAGAAGCCGCAAGAATTGCGAGAGAAATCGAAAGTAAAGTGTCCTCGAATCCGCACGTCGCGGAGGAGAGAAACCAAAAACTCATATCGGACTTTGACGATGATGAAGAGGCGAAGTATTCATCTGTGTCAAGAGCGCCGGGTAGTGAAGGCTTCAAAGCGGCGCCGCCACCGTCAAAACCGGCGTGGGCATCGTCAGCTGGTAAAGTTCCTGCGAGTGTGGCATCCATGGCGGACTCGAAAAAGACGGCGGTGGGATCCGCAGCAGCACCGGCTGCAGGGCAACAAGCTCCCACAGCTCCTGCGGCGGACGCGAAAACACCCGCGACTGGTTCGAAACTATCCGCGAACGCGCCGGCATTTACTTTGTCGGCGAAGGCTTCTGCATTCGTACCGACGAAAAAACCCGCTGCAGCCGTCGCTGCACCGCCAATGCAAGCGCAGGATGCTATTAGCGCTGCACAACGAGCAGCTATTATGAACTACCAGGCACAGATGGCGCAAATGAACATGATGATGGGATACGGCATGGGCCCCGGTGCCCCGTATCATAATCCGATGATGCAATACGCGCCACAAATGCACAGAGGCGGTCAATTTGGTGGAATGCCTCACATGGGTGGTGGAGGATACCAAAGAGGAGGTTTCCAACATCAACATCAACAACACTATCAGCAAAGGCAAAATTTTCAGCCACCGCAACAACAACAACAACAACTGAAACAAACGCCTCCTCCAGCAGCAGCAGCGGCGGCAGCTGCAGAGCAGAACGCTCCCTCATCCGATTAGCGGATTTTTTGGGAGTGCAAGAGAGAAGATGAGAGGAAGAGGTGAGGTGAGGTGTAATAGAAAGAAGAAGATTTTTATTTTGAGAGTACTCGTACTCGCAAATAACTTCATAGTATCGCTCCCTTTAAATTTAGGATGCGGTGTGCGAACGCGCTCACTCATTCGTCGTATTCTTTTTTCGCTCGAACGCATTACCGACAAACAGTTTCATCTTTGCGCTCCTCTTCTTCTTCTTCTTCTTCTTCTTCTTCTTCTTCTTCTTCTTCTTCTCAAGAAGAAACCGTTCCCAGAGTGACATTGAGTCGAGTTCCACGTCAAGAGGCGGAACGAATCACGGAAATATTGGAAGAGTTAGGGTACACAGACTTTGCGCAAGTCAACAACGACGCATTCAAAGGTACCGAAAACGAAGAGGAGATTTTCTATTCCCGAGATTCCAACGGTAATGAATGGATGAAAAAATGGTCGTTTAATGACGTGCAGCTGTATTTCGGCAAAGACGTTCGCATTAGCGATGTGAGAAAAGCAGTCAAACAGTTGGAAAACCGAGTTGGACCCCTGAACGCTGTATACGACAAAATCAATGCTAACAATTGGCAAAGTGTCATTTTGGACTCCTACAAAGATATCCTCGTCGACGAAGAGTTTTGCATTCGATGTGATGAGAAGACAAACAAAACATACAAAACGGAAATAAAACTTACACCGGGCGTGGCTTTTGGAACCGGCGATCATCCCACAACGCTTTTGTGTTTGCAATTTCTGAAAAGACACATCAAAGCGAGCGACGAGGTGGTTGATTTCGGTTGTGGGACGGGTATCCTCGCGATTGGTGCTTTGAAACTAGGTGCCGCGCGGGCGTTCGGTGTAGATATTGATGCTGTAGCAGTTGAAGCCGCGAAGTCCAACGCAGTTATCAACGGCGTCCAGGACAGATTCAAAGCTGTGCTCGGTGACGGAACAGAAACTAACGCCGATGAACCAACAGATGTAGACGTGCTCGTAGCAAATATTCTTATAACACCAAATCTGGAACTAGCGTCCAAGTTTGTCAATATGACTCGAAAAGGAGGAAAAATTGGATTATCTGGGATCTTAGCGGGAAAACAAGCTGAAGCAGTCATTCAAAGATATTCTGAAGAAGGTTGCGCAGAGTTCGAAGTTTACGAGAGGGATGAATGGGTGTGTATAGAGTGTACCAAGTTGTAATTATCTAGAAGTCAATTGTATTATCACTTATTGGTCTTTCGCAAGATCGAATTCTCTGTTACACTTTTTTTTGCCTTTTTTGCAGTCCAAAGCCGAACTTTATGGGCTCTGTTGAATGGACGATGAACCATTGCGACTCCGCACTATTTTCCGCCGCAAACTTCTTCACCTTCTTCGTCGCTCTCGTCGCTCTCTACGAGCGCATCTGTTGGACGATGGTCTTTCTGAATCGAAAAAGTGCCGCCTAGAGCTCGCTGAGTCGAATTTGAAATTAATACAGCTTGAGCTCCGTTGCTGTCTCGCGACAACGGGGGTCTGTGATTGCCCCCACCTCCAACAGAACCTATCAACAGAGATCCTTGTATCCCACCATCTTGAGAACGCAAAGGTTGTTCGTGCGTTGTCGTCTGTTGCGTTGGAAGATGCGTTTTATTGAGTTGTGCGGTCGTATCCCCAACGTTTGTTGTCGCCGCTGTTCTGTTCGGATCACCTTTCTTCTCAACATCTACGTTTAATAACGTTTGACCATTATCTCTATCGTAACCTTCTTCGCTATTCTTCTCTCGCGTGATACCTCCGAACGCAGCTCCAGGTTCCGTATCCATTGTATTCCTACCACCTTCAGATTCGCCTTCTACTTCAGCTTGCCATGTCGTCGTTCGCATAGCCGTGGCGTTCGTTCTGACTAGTGGCTCGTTACCTGCGGCATCGTTTGCTGCAAACGCATTTCGCACCACCGCAGCATTTTGGATGCCGTACTCAAACTCGTGCTGCTGTTGTTTCCCGCGCATAGGCGATAATTGCTTGGAACACGTTTCGATTTCTTTCCGTAATTTTTCAAGATCAGCCTTCTTATTCGTGTGCTCCTCAATTTTTAAAGCCTCATCGCAATCTGCAAGCGCGTTTTGGAAATCGCCTTCGGCTAAGCGAGCTTGCGCTCGCGCTTTCAGCGCAGAAGTATTATTTTTCGAGTTGTTCAATGCCCTCGAAGCTAAGTCGCCAGCTCGTGAAGGATCTCCTCTTTTCAAAGCGCACACGGAAGCTTCAATCAAACACGCAACAGTAAGTTCAGTCTTTGAAACGAGTCGCATATCTGGAGTACTTCCTTTTGCATCTGTTATTTGTTTCTCTACATTTTCACCAACCGAGGCGAAGAGTGACTCGTGCTCGATAAAACGCAACGCCATACCGTATGTTCTCTCGGCGTTATCGAAGCGCCCTTCGTTTTGATACGCGTCAGCGGTGAGTTTTAAACTTTTCGCCGCTGGAATCAAATCTGCTGAGGGAATATCCCATGGTTCTTTGTATTCGTACTCACTCGTCGGGGGAAGCGGAGCGGTTTCGTTTACAACAGCAGCAGCTTCCTCGGATGTGTCCATTCCATCTTCGTTATTACTGGTCGTGCTACCAATCTGACGCCGCCATTTTTGTTGTTTTACTACCTTTTTCTCTTTGGATTCTACTTCAGGTCTACCGTCGGTATGCGCAGCTTCCGTTCCATTCAAGCTTCCCGCTTTGGGAGCGCCACCTCCTTCTACTTCTTCAGAGTGCAAACTACCACTACTTCTCGTTGTTCTCGCTTTGATCTTCTTGTTGTTATTTTCATTTGCTTTGACATCGTTACCTCTATTGCCGTCCTCATCGTCATCGTCTTCGGTGTTCTCTTCGTTCGTGTTGCCTCGGGTACCGTTTGAATCTGCCGCCGATGTGGATGGTTTAGCTCTGTTGTTTTGCATATTTTTGCCGTTCTCCACGAAGTTCTGTTGTTGTTGATTTATCGTTGAAGAGGAATCAGTTGCTCTTTGCGCAAACCTCCTCGTGGTATACACGGAGTTCTGAATTGATGCTGCTCCCGGAGCGGCAATGTACTCGTTATTATCACCACCTGTACCACCTACGAATGGATTTGACATCGCCGCGTGCATCGGTCTCGAGACAGGAATGACTGGATGAATCTCTTTGGCGTCTTCTGTGGTGAGGTCTCCTTTCCCGTTGAAGTTGGTGTTGTTATTGTTGTTGTTGTCAGAGAGTGGCGGTGAGAGCGATCCACCGCCGGACCCGTCCAAGTGCGAATCCATTTCTATTCCTATAATCTAATTCTCCCTCTCTCTCTCTCTCTCTCTCTTTTACGTGTTTTGGTGAGTGTTGGTATACTGTATCGCTTCAAAGAAGTGTGGTCGTTATTGGTGCGAAACACAGAGGCATCTACGTATCATTTCCAACAAAATAGGCGAAAAGCGAAAACACTCAAAAAAAAGAGGCTCGCCCAGGCCTCCTCGATGTGGGAAATTCGAAGAAAATCTGGCGAAAAAGCGCGCGCGTAAAAAGAAAAGCGGAATTTTCCCAAGCTCTTCATAAAGCGACGCGAATATATGGCGAATAATTGGGCTGACGATAGCGAAGAGTTACCACCGTTGGGAACTTTGAGTAAAGATGAATCGACGAAAACAACGAGCACTCCTACACCGAGTGCAGAAAAATCAACCTACGTGCCACCGCATCTGAGAAACAGGCAAGGAAGCGGCGGTGGTGGCGATTTTGGCCGACGAAACGACTTTGGCGGCAGACGAGACTATCGAGGTAGGTTACTTTAAATTTAAAAAAAACGGGGATTTTGTCGTTCGAAACGAATAGAACGCGTAATTTTGTATTGAATTCGCCCGTCTCGTTGGATGCGCGATGATCGCGAGAGTCCAACGTTCGAGCGCGCGCGGTTGTTGAAAATTTTGAACCAAAATCGTGTGCCTCTCCTCCTCCTCCTCGGTGTGACGGCGCTCCGGGCGATTTTCTTTTTTCCTTTCGAGAGGACCGAAAAAGGAGGCACGCCTCAATACTTTAGCGAGTTTATCCGCGCTATAGCAATTGACATCGCAGGGGAGGGTCTTCTCTCTGCGCTCGCTCGTGATCGATCGTCGAACGATCTCAGAGGAGGAGAAGCATACTAGTTGGGAGCGAAGAGCTGCCTCTGTCTTCGGTCGGCTTTGTTTATTGATTGACTTCGTAAAACACCGAAAAAAAAATGCTTGACGAAAACGTCTTCTTTCTTTCTTTCTTTCTTTCTTTCTTTCTTCTTTTAAAAACAGATGACAGAGGTGGCGGTACATTTCGCGGCGGAGGATGGGGTGGCTCGTCCCGAGGAAATAGAGATAATTTAGACTACTCGAACTCGTCGTTCGGGAGACGAGATGACGACAGAAGAAGAGACGATGGTGGAAGACGAGGTTGGGATACCGGGAGGTCGTCTCGCTTCCGCGAATCTGACCCTTTCGCTCAAATGGAAGCAGAAGACAGAGCCAGGGCGGAGGGTGCGGATGCAGAAACAGAGATGTTCCAAACCGAGAACCACGGTTTAAATTTCGACGCGTACGAAGATATTCCAGTGGAAGTATCTGGCAACGACCCGCCAAAGCCGATCGAGTACTTCAAGGACGTGGACTTTGGGAGAGAAATCAACGCCAACATCGAAAGGTGTAAATTTAAAAAGCCAACTCCAGTACAGCGGCACGCAATTCCGATATCTCTCGCCGGTCGAGATTTGATGGCGTGTGCCCAGACTGGTTCAGGTAAGACGGCGGCGTTTTGCTTTCCAATCATTTGCGGCATTCTCAATCGCGGCCTCCTAACTGGAAGCGGCGGACAAAGAGGTAGGAAAACGTTTCCATTAGCGCTCGTGTTGTCACCGACGCGCGAGTTAGCCATTCAAATTCACGAAGAAGCGAGAAAGTTTGCTTACAAGACGGGATGCAGAGCGGTAGTAGTCTACGGTGGTGCTCCAGCTGCTGAACAGTTCAGAGAAATGGAGCGAGGTTGCGATATTCTCATCGCAACACCGGGGAGATTGATTGATCTAATCGACCGAGGCAAAGTCGGATTGGCTAAGTGCGAATATCTGGCGTTAGATGAGGCGGACAGAATGTTGGATATGGGTTTTGAACCGCAAATTCGGCAGTTGGTTGAGCAAAGAGACATGCCTCGCACAGGTGAACGTCAAACGATGCTTTTCTCGGCGACGTTTCCAAAGGAGATTCAAAGAATGGCAGCTGATTTCTTACACGATTATGTCTTCTTAACTGTTGGCCGCATTGGTTCTTCCACTGAGCTCATCAATCAAACGGTTTGCTACGTCCCGTCGTATTACGATAAGACGCAGATGCTATTGGATTTGACGGAAGCTGTACCGGGCTTGACGCTTGTATTCGTCGAGACAAAGAGAGGCGCCGATCAATTGGAAGACTTCTTGTGTGAGCAGGGTAAACCCGCAACATCCATCCACGGCGACCGCACGCAACAAGAGAGAGAAGCTGCGTTGAAGTCGTTTAGAGCAGGGAGAACTCCAATCTTGGTCGCCACAGATGTCGCGGCGAGAGGCTTGGACATTCCTCACGTCACGCACGTCGTGAACTTCGATTTACCGACAGATATCGACGATTACGTCCACAGAATTGGTAGAACTGGACGCGCCGGTAAGAAAGGTCAAGCGACTGCACTGTTCGGGGACAAGGATGCTGGTATTGCCAGGGCGCTCATGGACGTCATGTCAGAAGCTGGACAAGAAGTTCCATCCTTTCTGGGTGGTTTCGCGTCCAGATCCTCCTACGGGGGTCGATCTAAAGGTCGCTCGGGCGGTGGTAGCAGATATGGGGGGAGAGATTATCGTAATCACGGTGGTGGCGGCGGCGGTGGTTACGGCGGCGGCGGTGGGTACGGCGGTGGAGGTTACGGCGGTGGAGGTTACGGCGGCGGCGGTGCCTGGGATTAGAAAAATGAATGAGACGTCAATTAGCAAGCGTTTAGTTTTATGTGTTGTTGGAAGTAAAAAGTATATTCAAAGAGAAATATTATAATATATAAAGAAAGTATGGTACACTTTTCTAACGCTCTCTCTTCTTTTCTCATCAATCCGCGCCGCTCGAGTTATTTTTGCGTTGTTGGTACGGTAAAAACTGGCTTCTCTTCCTCCGAAGAAGCAGACAAAGGTTCGGTGAAACTACTTCTGCTTTTGTTGTTCAACACGCTGCTATTGCTCCTATCATTAATGTTATTCTTTCTATCTTCTACCCATCCTTTCAATGGACTCGAGTCATCCGTTACAGATAAACCAAACGTTCCAGCTACGATACCACCGATAAAAAAGGGCAAGTTTTCCGATATGACCTCGAAGATGTCTTCCTTCTCGTTGTTGTTGTTGTTGTTGTTGTTTGAGGACGCAATCCGTCCAAAAGTGGTTCTAGTAAACACCGGACGTTGCGATGTTTGTCTTTTTCTTTCTCGCACTTTTGCTCCTCTTCCAGAAGAAGACGATGAGAAGGAGGAGGAGGAGGAGGAGGAGGATGTCGTCGCCAACGTCGTCGTCATCGTCCGGGCGGTAAGCATTGTTTTTTCTGTCGCGAATTTTGTTGACGTGCACCTCTCTGAAATTCCGCCCGGCGCAGAGACCATCGGAGAGACCCGAGGGAGATATTTTTGTACGTACTCGTATACGTACGCCGTCCCTTCAACCAAAGGTCAGAACAAGAAAAGGAATATTTTTCGAGAGAGCAAAAAAAAAGGCATAAACTTTTTTTAAGTCGTCAGAGTTCTGTTTAAGAAAGACTGCGCGCGCGCGTTTTTACGTATAGCACTCACACACACTGTCACCGATCTCGAGAGTCGTGCGATTGAACGAACGAACGACAGAAGAAAAACGATGAAGTTTGGTCACCAACTCGAATCCGTGGTGAATAACACCGCGGAGGATATTCGAGATAAATTTCTTCAGTACAAGGCTTTGAAGAAGACGCTCAAATCGATACCGCAGGGAAACGATAACCCCGAAGTCGAGAAAGAGTTTATTCGATTGTTGCAACACGAAGTCATGAAATTCAACGAGTTCTTCATTAACAAAGAGGAAGAGCTGGTGATGAAAGAGAGCAGATTAAACGTGATGTTCAGCGAAATCGTCGGGGAGGATAAACTTTTTCTTTTTGAGAACGCGAACAAACACAACGATGGGGGCGATAAAACGAATAATAATACCTCGGCGAACACAGCCGCCGCTTCTGCTTATGAAGCACCAACTTCACAACAACAACAACATCAACAGATGATGGCAGATGCTACAGCTGTGGATCCAAATAATTTAGAGGTTGAGGCGGAGTTGTGCATGCACTTGGCAAACTTCCACGGCGAGTTGGTCCTCATGGAACACTGGACGAATATCAACTTCACCGCCTTGGTGAAAATCTTGAAAAAGCACGATAAACTCTCTCGAGTCGCCTTGCGTTCTCCGATATTAGTTTCGGTCTCGAAACAACCGTTTTATGACACCGCGGTAGTATCTAAAATGATCGCCCGAGCGCAATCAAGGGTGGAATGTTTAGTGAGCAGAATTTCCAACGCCGCCGGAGGCGAAGAAGTGAAGGAGCACATTTTAACCAACATACCGACGACGACGGATTTAGCAAAGCAGACCATGAGCGCGAGGCGCACGGTTCGATTATCCTCCGATGAAGATTTACTGGAAGAGTTTTCAAATGCAGATAAGGAAAGCTTGGAGACGACGTATGGGAGAACATTAGCCGCTTTGACCGCATGGAACTCTCTTAAAAATAGCGAGTCTTCGCAAAATCCGTTTGGCGACATTCCTAAAATCAAAGCTTTGCAACACCAGCACCGGACGAGGGAGGTGGTTGAAGATGTCGCCATGGCAGAGGGTTGATTGTCGTTGATATCGTCGCCTAGAATTGTACCATCATTATTTGTTTATTGTGTAGTAAAATATAGCCGTGTTGTTGTACATACATGTTTTTTTTAAATAACGTTTTTCGACGTTGCGACTGGTCGACTTCTGGACTTCAACTTTTGTGTCTGCTTAGGAAAAGAACACACTTTCTTCGCCCTTCTTTAACGAAAAGCATCTCCACTAATAATCACGCACGATTCGTATAACCCTCTGGATTGATCGAAGGTATTAATTGTTATACTGACCACAACAATGGCGCCACCAGCTGGGTTTGATTATTCCAAGTGGGATAAGCTCGAGTTGAGCGACGACGAAGACTTACACCCGGGGGCGCAATTCATAGAAGCGAACACGCTTCGAAGAATCAAGAGGGAAAGTCAACAGAATAAAGCGTCTGAAATTGACGCGAAAATTAAAGAACACGAGAAAACTATCAAAGAAACGAAAAAGCGGATTAAAACTCTGGAGATTGACATCGTCGAGGACAAGTGCGCGGGCGACGAGGACGCGTTGAAAGGCGTGAGAGACGAATTGAAAAATCTGGAAACGACGCTTCGCGAAACTGAGAAAAAGCTAGAAGCTGAAAAGAAGAAACGAACGTTTAGCGCGGACGAACTGTGTAAAGTTACGACTTCGAAAACGCTCGTCGGTAAGGATTGCGTGCCAACAGAAGTCTCCGAAAACGTTCAAGCGCAGAAAATGACGTACGAGGCGTATTGTGACAAGTTTGAGAAAGAGCTGGATATGCTCGCTGAAGGAGGAGACAAAGAAACGAAAAGTCAAAACAAGAATCCATACGCGCGCATAGAGGCATATCTCTCAAAACACACATACTTGGTGTGCGAACACGCGCTCGGATACCTTTTGCTCAAAGCTTTGTACGAAGAAATGGACGGCGTCGTTGGTCGAGATAAGGTACGTAGTACGGCAAAAGCAGGTTTTGCGTTGAAATCTATTTCTGATTTTGCGACTGCAAACAAAAGAACTATGCTCGATCAGTACAAACCGTTTTTCGTGCGTTTGCTAGAAAACGACGAAAAAGTGCTTCGCGAGTACGAGCTCGCCGAGGCAGATTACGTCGAAAAGCTCATCGAACGCGCGGCAAAGAAAAAAATAGAAGAAGCAGAAGCACAAAAAACGGGCGGGACCACCCAAACAGTAGAAGAAATAGAAAAGCCACCATTAGGACCGGGAGGCCTCGATCCGATTGAAGTTTTCGAGAGCTTGCCTGAAGAAATGCAAACGGCGTTTGAATCCGGTAACGTTGAAGCGCTTCGTGAATACGTCAACGGTCTTTCAATGAAGGATGCCAAGTTTTACATGCGAAGAATGGTTGACAGTGGATTGTGGGTACCTCAAGAAGGCGAACACCCTGGTACGGCTCTCGTCGACTCCGAAGATGAAGAAGAAGAAAAAGAAAAAGGAAATGATGATGACGATCAAACGAAAGCATCCTAGGGAGCATTAGAGAATGAATAGCTACAAATACTACCTGTGCCGGGTAAGCGATAACAATACTACTACTAAAAAAAGTACAATCACAAGAAGATGAAGAAAGAGCGCGTTTCTTCATCTTTGCTTGGCCGCCATCCTCGCGTTTAACAAACGAGCTTGCTCCCTCGCCTTATCTATCAATTCCTGCGTATCTGCACCGTAATTTTCCTCTTTCTGCTGGACAAAACTTATATTCTTTCTAGTTCTAAGTCTAACTTCCGCCTCCGCTCTTTGCCTCGCTGCTATGTTCTCGTACAAATCTTCTTCCTCTTCTTGCTCTTTCTCGTTTCGTCGTCCCGGGAGTTCACTTCCATCTTGCTTCACGCCAAAGTGTTCTACGACAGATTGAAGGAAACTAGGGTTGCGAAACCCTTTAGGTTCCCTGAGCTGACTGTTTATATTCAGATGAGTCGTTCTTTTTGCCTCCAAATACTTCTCCACTCGCGCTTGTATCTCGGCACTGACTTCTTCCTTCCTCTTCTCCTGGCGGTTGTTATTACTGTCGAAATTTCTGCTTCTTTTTTCGAACGCTGAAGGAACGCTGAGTGGACGTCGTCGACGACGTTGATGTCGCTCCCTTGCTTTGTCATCGCGTTCTTCTTCTTCTTCTTCTTCTTCTTCTTCTTCTTCTTTTCTTTCTGTTTCCTTCTCTTCGTGCTTCTTATCTTCTTCCTTTCCCTCGTCGCTCGCGTCGTCCTCGCTCCCGTAGCCTTGAACGAGGGAGGAAATCATATTATTTAGGTTGTGTGCCACAAAAAAAATGAAGCAAACAGCTGAAGCAGCAATGAGATGAGAGAAGGTCTGATTGACATCTGACATGTGTGACATGCAAATTCTGAAAAATTCAAAAAAAAAAGCGACATCAGAGAAACTGACACACACAAAAACACAACGACGAGAAGAAAAGAAGTATGAACGCGTTTGCTTCTCACACACAACGCGCGCGCAATAATGATTTATCAGGAGATAGAAGACGATAGATACTTATTCACATGTCTGCTGAACATCGTCTCGATGAAGTAGTATCTTTCGACTCGGAGATGCAATCTTTCTGGCACAGATATGCCGAAATTTGTCACGCGAAACGAGAGGAGACGACAGGAAAAAACGTCCACGACGTGAGAAAACAGGACGAAGAAGGTGCGTGTGCGCGCGGGTCGAAGGAACTCGAACACGCGTTGGATAAAGCACACGCGACCGAGGAAGAAAATAGACGTTTGAGACGAGCAGTTGAGGAGCTCAGTTTTCAATTGCAGCGACGAAAAGTGAACAAAAGGTCGTCGAGAGCAGCAGCAGCAGCAACAGCAGCAGCAGCTCAGCCCAAAAAACAAAATCAACAGCGGCGCGAAAAAGAGGAAGAGGAAGATTTTTTCAACTACGACTCGCTTCCGCTCTATTCCGACTATGTCGTCCGGCGGCATCGTCAAGGAGGATTAGAATGAATGTCAGTTACGTCATCGTGCGTTATCATCGCTCAGAACGCGCATGTTTATTGTCCTGCTAAAACTATTCCCATTAAAACTGCTCGCACTAAACTTGTAAAAAAAGAAACTACATTGTACTACTACTACTACCATTACTATCATTACTACCATTACTATCATTGAACGCGTCTCGGTTCGCCTTCGTGCCTGGAATAGCAGCGAAAACGTAACTTGACCAAACGCGTTCCCAAAGGTATTCTCGAATCTGAGTAAAGATATTTCTGCACGATATCAATTTTGTCCTCGTCTACGTAGTCGTCGTCGTCGTCGAGCGCATCTCTCTTTAAAAACCGCGGCGAAACCGCATTCAATACCGTCTCGAGAAGAGGCACGAAGAAGTTCGCAATCGATTCCGTTTCAGACAAAAGTTTCGTTCGATAGATTTGCATGTTCAATCTTTTGACGTTTCGAACGTCACCAGGCTTGATGTAGCTGTGCGCGACAAAGTCTGGTAAAATCCGAACACCTACCGGCGTTCCTTCCCAGGAGGAGAGCTCGTCGTCGTCTTCAAAAAGTTTATCAGCGACTCGTTTACCGAACAACGATTGCTCCAGCGACCCTAGTAGCTTATTAGTCACGCTATTGCTAGACGAGGGTGATTTTGAGTCGACAATGAGACCGTTACCCCTAAAATCTTTGTTTCCGTACAACGGCGGTGGCTTCGGCTTTGCGTTTGCTATTTTTTTCAATTTTCGACCATTTCTGTATACCCACTTTTGGTTCGATCCGCTTCCCGATCCTCGATTGAGAACCTCTCCACCGTTTATCAAAAGGCGCGCCTTGAAAGCTTCTTCGCGATCTTTAGCTTTCAAGCGAGATTCCTCGGCGAAAGCAGCTGCTTCAACCGTTCGGTGCATGTTCATCAAAGCGGCGCGCTCCGCGTTCGCTTTGCTCGGAACTCGTACGCAATCTGCACCACTAAAGACGACACAATCCTTCTTCACGCCGAATTGTGCTCCATTTGCACCCCACTTGTCCGGATATACGCGCTCAATGTGTAAGTAATTCAAGTTGAATTCTTGCATTCGTCGCATTTTCTCTCGAAATTTGAGTTCATCCCGTAAAATAGTACCCTCTGGATTCCTCAACACGTCTTCAACTTCAACGGGATCTATCGTCAACCCTTCTTCCTGCCCGGCGAACTCGATGAAAACGACTAAACCGGCACCGGCGCTTAATTTCACTACCGCACCTTCATTCTTTTTCACCTCTTGCAAAAACGCGTTCATTTCAGTCTCCGTTCTCTTCCGCCTGCCTTCTTCAATACGCATTCGCGAACTCGTACGATCGAGTTTGGCATAAATCCAATTACTCAAGCTCGCGTCGTGCGTGACTACGTAGTAATTGAAATTTGTTTCATATACAACGTAGCCTGGTTCACCTTCTAACCGTGAGAATTGCACGGAATTTTTTGATGCGTCAAGCAACCGCTCTTTCGTGGCCCGGTCGGCGATTCCGTTTGGATTTTTGATTACTTTTGCACTAATTTTTCTAGGTGACGAAGACGCCGACGACGACGAAAGATACTTCAAAGCACCCTCATCTCTGATAAACTGTGCGAACTCTCTCGCATTACGCACGTCTCGAACGATCGTTTGGTCGTTTTGTCTTCGTCTTCTTACTTCGTCGTCGTCATCCTCGCCGTTGTACTCCTCGTCATCGTCTTCTCCAAAGACATTGTGACCGATTGACTCCAACACATCCACAACTCTCGCAAACATGTTGGTAGTACTCGTTGTACTATTACTGACACTAGTTCTTTCTCGATCCACGTTTTTTTCATCTTTCCACTTGTCTGGAGCATCTTCGCTGTGTTCTTTTTCGTCGCGTTTCTTCTCGGTTTGCATTTCATAATTCATAGGGTGGTGTTTGTTTTCTTCATCGTAAATACTCTTAAGCGCCAGTCTTCGTCGCTCTAATTCCCGCACTTCCCACGTAACCTCCTTCGCACGTTGATCACGCATCCGCGCTGCAGACATCCAAGCCTCACCTTTCATTGGCCCGGTGTTCACGTCCACTTTCCATGTCCACGCGAATGGGAAGTGCACCGGACACCTCTGGGCATACTGTTTCCTCCCGCCTTCGCCTTCCCACTTCCCGCGCGCATCTGGATTGATGGTAACGTATTGACTCGCCTCATCGCATCGGCACACCATGTGCGAAGCGATACCACTCTGTGAAGGTAAGGTTCCTTGTATGTCTTCAAGATTTTGCGGCGGCGAGAAGTACACCTGTTTGTTTGTTTTTGTTGTTGTCGTTGTTGTTGTCGTTGTTGTTCGCCTCGTATTCTGAACGATATTCTCGTTTTCGGAAAACTGGGAGAAAGCGCTCGCTGGGAACTTTGGATTGGACGCTCTCGTGGCGACGACGAATGTCTCGTCTTCAGTCGAAAACCAGTCAGCAATATAATTATTGTCATCTTTATACTTCTTCTTATCTTTTCTCCGGTTGTGTTCGGCGAGGAAATATTGTTCACCCAAGTACGCCTGCACTTTCAAACGTTCGCGCATTTGTTTCTCTCTTTCGTCTCGTGGTCGACCGACTACTTCTCCTCCAACATCGTCCTTTGTGAATATTGTTGCAGCAGCAGCAGCAGCATCTTCGATGATGGTTACACTCGCGGTGGTGAGATTTTCCTCGTCCACGTTCACCATACCGTTTTCGCTCTCTCTATCTCGCTCTCCCGCTTTCGCGCGCGCGAGCGTCTGTCTGTTTTGTGGTATAGAAAGGGCGGTTACTTTTTTTTTCAACACTATAAATTTTAGGGTGTCAGAAAAACGGTAGATCTCCCCCGAGAAGGCGCATACCCTCGTCATACTTTTGTAAAGAATATACACACGCACAAAGATAGGAGAAAAGCGCCGCATTGAGTGTCATCGCGCTGATCTCGCATTCATTTGTTTGTATCGAATCGCTTTTAACGTTGAGAGGAAGAAGAAATAATATTAGTAGCAGTAATAAATTCAGAGGACGGGAAAGAGTTTGAGCGAGTACAAACGAACGTACAAAAATGAGGTACAGCCAAACGCATTCGCCGGAATCGCAATCTTTGATAGTCAGCAACAAGTACACGAGTTGGAGTGCTTACTTAGGCGTGGACGCGTTCTTAAACGCGATATGGCACAATGTATTCGGCGTGAGCGTTTTAGCTTCGTTGCTTGTCCTTTCCGTGACGATCGGAGCGACGTCTCTACAACCACACCTGTTCAACACCAAAGAATTAGTAAAAAAAGAAAACTCCATTTCAACGTTATCGTCGTCGGGATCAACGATGGAAACGACAGAACCGACTTCGACGAGCAAACTTTTCGCGACGTTCTTCTCTACGAGACGTACGAACGATGTCGGTAACAAGAAAGAGAATTACAACATGAAAAACAATAATAATAGTAACAAAGGTGATACGACCAAAGAAAAAGAAAAAAGGGCAGAAGGGAGACTGGGAGAAAGTTACAGCATGCCAAGTTCAATATCGTTCAAGGATATTTTGGATTCTCGAACGATGCTCCTTCCAGAACAACCGCGAATGCCAATGCACATACTCAGCTGGACATCGCATTATGAATTTACCATGTGGACTCTAAAAAACGTCAATGAGGATTTGAACGTAGACGACAGATCATCCGGCGCGGTTGATTTTTTGTATGCCGTTGCTTCGACCGAGTTTGCCGATAGATTCGATTCATCGAATGCCGCGAACCTACCTTTCCACCTGGGTTGGGCGACACAAGATTATCCTCAGAACCCATGCGCTGGATCAAGCAGCGGATGTGGTTCTATGCCGTCGCCAATATTTACCTTTGGAACAGTGCCAAAGGACCCAACGAAGACAGCGGGATTATTGCAAGCGCCGACGTTGCCACTCACCCCTTGCATTGCGCATGCGTACAAACCGGATAAATACTCGCAATGCGAGTGGTTTTCTTCACCATCGAAATGCTCGGAAGATAAAATGTACATCGAATCGTACGGTAGCAACGCGGAAAGAATCGATAAGTTCAACACGCTCACTCCAAAATTAGTTTGGAGAGGATCAGATTGGCGATATCTTTCAGAGTATGAAAGTGTAGGAACCGGAAGTGGAAAAGAATTTTTGCACAACTCCAATCTGTGCCACGCGAGCAAGGCTGACATTATAAAGGCTGTACTGGATTCACCTCCAGTAGACACGGTGGAAAAGCGAGTTCCGCCGAGATTGTACGCCGCCGTCCTAGGGTCGTTGAATCCGGAGAGTTTCGATATAAAGTTTACGAACAGAAATGAGCACGCACCGCAATCCTCTTGCATCGACGATAAATTCAATCTATTCACTGATGATGAGATGGATGCGTGCGAATATTCGAAGTATAAGTATCTCGCGGACTTTGGAGGTGGAGGAGGTACCTCGTGGAAGTCCACGCTTTGGTTTCTTGGCATGCCAGGAGTTCTCTTTCATCACGAAACGCCGATGCGAGATTCGTTCTACGACGACATTCAGCCGTGGGTGCATTATATTCCGCTCAACGAGGATCTCTCGAATTTAGAAGAAAGGGTGAACTGGGCAAAGGAAAATCCGGACGAATGCGCGTCCATTTCTAAACGCGCGACACAGTTTGCGCAGAAGATGATGACCTCGGACGGCTTAATAGAACACACAAAAAAGACATTTGTGGAACCGTTTAGGAGATATATCGACGCGTATGAAATACCTCCTCGTGACGAGCAGGTTTCTACGGCAGATTTAAGCGCAAAGTATTCTAATGGTGCTTTAGAGACAGTGAAGTATGCGCCCACTGAACCGGCATATTTAGGCAACGCAGAACGAGGAGGGTAAGGAGAGGATAGTACCACCGGGGTAATGATTATATGCAGCACTACATTATTTTAATTTCCAAACGCAAAAAATGACATCATTGATAACGCACAGAGACTGGCAATCGCCTTAAAGCTCCTACCTACAACGCTTACAAACATCATCACAGAAATGCGACTATTTAAGGATCGCTTTTGCTATTGGTGCTAATCCACGCTTCAAATCGCCATCGAGAAACGGATCTATGCTATCGTCCTCGAGGAATCGAAACGCGTTTCTAAAATCATCCACGTTTGCATCAATGGGAGCATCCCAATGCGCTGGAACAATACTCTTTATGGATTCTCCCCAACGTGCGCTTACACGATCGACCCAATTACGAACTGCTTTTGGTTCTTGCGCATAGAGAAGCGTTCGAACGACCGGAGGTACGAGTAACCTATTCGATATGGATTCAAAATTCGTCTCCCATCCGTCGGTCCAAATAACTTCCCTCGCCGAAACCAATTCCTCATGTTCTGGAAAGAAAAAAGATACAAGCAGCGCTGTTTTCTTCCAGCCCGTGAGAACGTTTTCCGGCGTATCGTCAGGTTGGGGATCTCTCGTCGAACGTTTTGAGACGAGAAGAAGCTTGTCTTTGGAACATAAGACCGATGGTGTCAACGGAATCTTCGCGAGCGCGTCGGTAACGATCAACGTGCCAGTACTGACGTCAAAAAATGCGCACTCTTTAATTTGAATATTTTTGTTCGCGACGTTGAACGCACCAACATCGAGCGTCTCGTAGTTAATTTCGTTTCTCCACGCGGGTTGCTTCGTTGACATTTGAGCTTCATCGTTCGATTCCGAGAGAACAAACACGTTTGTGTCTGTGCCGTACACGTATGCGTTAGAAACGTTCTCGACAGGGAAAGAAAACTGGCCGGGTGCGACCCATATTTCAGCCTCGGGCCACCTTTCGTGCGCGTCTCGAGCAAATATTTTATGTTCTAAAGCATATGTAGGTACTACTATCGAAGATACGCGAGCGGAAGAAGAAGTAGACGACGATGGTTCATATCCATCACCATTCTCAGCGCATGATTCGACAAGTTGGAAAAATTCCTCAGTCGGCGCGAGCGGATTGTGTACCCACAAGTCGCCGGAAGATAAGCGGACGACAACACACCGCAAAGGCGTTTCTAGAGGGCCCAATTCAATTGTCTGTTCAAGTGCCCAGCATCTGTCTTCTATCAGCGTCGTCTTTATCGTTTTCTTCGTTCCTTCCCCGAGAAAAGGTTTGAAAAGCGTCGGGAACCTTTGCGTGAAAGTTTGTTGTTGTTGTTGTTGTCCTGCAAAAGCGGGTATTTTGTGCCCTGGCTGAAACATGGCACTACTTTGAGCTACGAGCAGCGCCGTCCACGCTACAAAATCTCTTCTCGACGAAGTTTCGGTTTTGAGCACTTCTTTATGCTCTCTTCGTCCTCGCCTGTCGTTGTTTTCATCGTCACCGTCTGTTTTCATTCTGTTCTTAATCGTCATCATCACCGCCAGCTTCGTATTGATGTTCTTCGACTTTACAGAACGAGAAAAAGATGGTGCGGGTGATATAAAATCGCGCGCAGTCGGAGCGCGGACACTCCTCGTGGAGAGGAGAAAAGAAGAGCCCATGGGTATGTCGGGTCCTTTGTCACGCACAGTTAAACTTAAAACAGATAGATATATCTTTCTGTTTTTGCGTGTGCTCAAATTTTTGTTGTGCCCACAGCCAACAAAAAATCTCGCGTCACATCCATTTAAAGATAATCGATTGCATCACAACATATCGCAAGGCGGCCTCATTTATCGTTAATTCACAGAATTTTTCTTTCGCTCAAAGAAAGGGAAAAGATAGTCTCGTACGGACGGAAAAGGAGAGGTCGAGTAAAATGGCGGATTTCGGATTCCTACTCCCAGATCGTCTGAAGTCTCGATTTGACCTTAATCAGCAGCATCAGAGAAAACCTGAGTCGTTCGAGCACCGGTTAGAAAAAGCTAAGTTGAAGCGACAGGTATAGAATTGCATTTGCCTCTTTTTTATTGCTCCGGACGACAAGAACAACTCTTCTCATCGAATAGAGCGCTAACATTAAATAATCATCTCTCTGAATCGCGCAGGCTTTTCTTGAATGGACGGTTCAAAAAGCGTCCAGCATGTCTTCACCTCCTCGACGAAGGAAGAAGTCCGTGAATTTTACGTCGAAGAGGGATTTTTCCTCTTCTCCAAAGGGAGGTGAAAGGAAGACGAAGACGACAAGACAACCTTTTTTGGGAAATGCTGATGAGGATTTTTGCTCACAAAAGCCGAAAAGACGTTTATTTTTCGATTCCAACGATTGGGGAAAGTCGCGTACTTTCGTAGAGAACGAAGAAGAAAACGATAGCGAAGACAGCGATAAAGATACCGCCGCGTACAGAAATAAGTGTTTAGAGCAAAAGCTCGCCCGAGCCGAGGCGTTGCATTTGCTCAGTGTTCAAAGCAAGCGAGAGAAAGCAAACGCGTTCAACTGCCGTCACGAAGATGTGGTGAAAGCGCAAAAGAACTTCAACCAAGAGAAAAACTTACAGAAGTCGCAAATGCTCGAAGAGAGGTTACGCAGCGCAGCTATGAAACGATCGTACGTGCTCTTTCGGAAAGGAATTCGAGCCAAGTGCGGAGTGCAACAATCTCCAGAAAAGGCGTTAGAGCGCCTGCAACACCTTCACCGAGTCGAACGGGTTCAGAGACTCTGGAGAGTTTACACCGAGAGTCGATCGTCTACGGAAGCTTTAGGTAAAAGTATAATCGAGAAGTTATCGTTTAATATCGCGAAGGAAAGTTCGGATTACGACGAGTTCGTATCGTTGCTGCAAGATGCAAACGTATTGGATGGATTGCGACTCTGGTTGAAATGCTTAGATTCTCGATTAAACGCGCTCGGCGCAGAACAGAGCATCACGACGCGATCACATCTTCGACTTCTGTTTCCTCCGACCAACAATAAGAGCAGGTCGTGTCACCATCAACGCCGCAATCGTAGCATCGACTCTTTGGACGATTTCGTGATCCCAAGATTTCCCACGCGTATCCTCATGTGTGCTTACATGGTGTGCGCTCACCCAGAAATAGTGACAGGAGAATACGCCGCAGAGGAGGAGGAGCCGTACGAAGTTCGAGAACTTCGAAGCATTTCCGCGCGCTTGGTCAAAGCCATTGATGCGACTATTGAAACGCGTTTGAATTCCGCTGGTCCCGTTGAGAGTGGCGCGAAGAACGCGCTCATGTTCAACGAAGCAGTCCTACAGTTTGCAGAAATCTGGGACGAGTACGTCCGAGCCTTCAGCATCTGGAAAACTAACGACGCGACAGCGTTAGAAGCAGAGTTAGTCCGCATCGCCGTAGCTATGGAGGCATCCATGCTGAGAAAATGTGGCGAGCGTTCGTCGCAAACAAACGTGGAAGAGCTGACCGACGACATCAGCGCCATTCGTGAACAAACGTGCTCTGATAGAGAGCTCTTACGAACGAAAGTGAGAGAAATTAGCGGTGACGTTGGAGTTTTAAGATTTGACGACGCCATACGCGCGGCTCGTGAGAGCGTGAGAGCTGAGCAAACATCAACAGCAGACTCGATAGATGGTTCTTCACTCGGTAGATCCGGTGGAAACGCCTCTGAAAGGAAGTTCGAAGATCGGCGCAAACAGCGCTTTCAGCATTCGCAACAATTATTGCGAGAGAAGGAAGAGGCGAAGAAAAATCTAGAGCAAAGCAAAAACGAGCGCTTGCAGCGCATGACAATTATGCACGAGTTACTCGCAGATATCGCGTGGTTACCATTTCAGCTGGAAGACAGCGCGTCGAATCTTGAAGCGAAAGGTACGCCCACAACTACCGATTTATCACCTGCTGGGCTAGAGCACCATATACACGTGCAAGCAAAAAAAGCATACTGGGACGTGGTTCGAGAAACCTTAGAATCTCCGACGCTCGATGCAAACAGTGAAGACAATATCGTATCGATGAACATTCGCGAATTAGTCGCTCTCATCCACTCCCTCGTACCGGAGCCTTCGAAACGTAACGATTCAACTACACAACGCGCGCTTGAAATGTTGAACGAGCGAGACCTTGCTCGAATAATTCTTGCGCAGAAGGATACGGCACTCTTAAAATCACTTTTAACGAGTACTTTGGACGCTTCGTTTGCATTACTAGTCGCGCTCGGTAGTGAAGCGCGCGAGCCATATTCTAAAGCAAAACGTGAATCTTTATTGAGCGCGTTAGAAAACGCGTCATGTTCCGAGACGATTGTTTTAGCACTCCAATTTTTGTGGGATATGGCCAACGAGCTCAAAGAGGACATCTCCAGAGGGAAAATCATCGTCGCCGTTGAAAAAATGCGTCGTCTCTTGCACGGCCCGGATAGGAATACAGCTATATGTTGGATTCAAGATACATTCGGTCAATTGCACGGCCTCGACGCTACTCCATGTGATGAAGCCTTACCTAATACCAAGAAGTGGCTGTTCAGGAGCGCTTGCGAACTGGCGCCGTTGGTCGAATCCAGCGGTCTCGTGGGAGAAGTTTTGAAGCATAAATCGTCCATGCTGAGGGACGAGAACACTCACAACATCCCAAAAATAATTCGCGCGGGATTAAAAGACACGTCCACTTCTTCGAAGAGGGAAGTAGGAAGTCTTACTGAAACCGCTGATGAAAGTGTTACGGTAAACTGGGCTTGTGTTCGAGCGAGTTCGTGTGAAGGTGTAGTTCGATTGATGTTTGTCGATCTCGTTTGCTATCGAGAGGAACACTCTGCGTTACCAGAAACGTTGCGTTTTGATGCATCGCGAATTCATCGAGCGCAAGACTCATTTCAGCGCATTCTGTTGTCGTGCGCATGCCTCGCTTTGGTGGAGCAGGTATGCCCAGTGGGCGTTTCTGTAACGTCAGAGATGAAGCATGATTTAAGCGAGCGTGTTTCTTCAATTTTGCGCGATGGCACGAGTAAACTCAGAGATGTTGCTACAGAAGTTGCTCGAACAGTTGGTTCTATACAAAACATCTCCACGATATCACTCATCGAACGCATGTTGCTGAAATTGATTGGCGAAGGCACCCAGGAAGAAACAAAGGGCCCGGTAAAATCGTCAGATGTTATTTCGAAGGCCTTGCTGAAAAACGTGCGAGAAGCGCTAACTGCAAGAGTTCTCGGCGGTAAAAATACTCGCGATACCATGATCTCGCGATTGAACAACTGTCGTGCGGGGATTGTCGCGAAAGAAATAGACGCTTTGGCCGTTCGTATCCACGCGCTCGCCCAGACGTCTTTCGTCCTACACAAAGGCGCCGTGTACGCCCCGCTTGTGCTCAAGGCGTACGAAACTTCAGAAGAATTGTAAAAAAGAAAGGTGTATGTGTATATCTAGGTGCGCATGGATTCGTTCTGTGGTGTTTTATGTGTAAACGTATTTACAAATACTTAAGAGTGCCTTACTTCGTCACGTCGTCGTCTTTAGTTTCTCCTGTTTTGATGGATCTCTTCTTTCAATCTTTCTTTTTCTTCTTCGTTCTTCTTTTTCGTTCCACCATACAACACAAAAAAGATGTTATCGATACGTCCAACCTTGATATCCTCGCGCTCAGGCACTGGTGCTTTCTCTTCTACCTCTACCTCT
>Ga0255763_1000411_pt1 | contig 47490 bp, 20 predicted proteins | sample 041ome_2_FD_179963 | JGI IMG/M metagenome (GOLD analysis project Ga0255763, IMG submission 179963) | Coastal salt marsh microbial communities from the Groves Creek Marsh, Skidaway Island, Georgia - 041406US metaG (version 2) | ecosystem: Environmental > Aquatic > Marine > Intertidal zone > Salt...
CTCTTCTCGGCACACCGAACGACTTGGTCCAATTCCGTTCGAATCATTTTAAAACCATCGTTGTTGTTTTTCCCCGTCGTCGTCGTTAAAGTGATATTCTTCTCGTTGAGCGCTTCTTCTGGAGAGCACACCAGCTGCGAAAACGATACCGACGAAGAGAGCGAGGTCTTCTTTTTCGTCTTTTTCTTTTCAATATTCGTCGTCGCGGTTTTGTTTCCACGAGCAGCGCTCGTGTTGGTCGCGCTCAACCGTCTCTCTCGCATGATTTGTTTTCTTTCTCTTTGTTTTCTTCTGAGGCGAACGATTTTGAAAATTTCTCTCATCAAAGTGCTCAAAAAAGACAACTGTCGAAATGATGAAAAAGGTGAATGTCGCGCAGGTGAATGGCCGCGAAATTTCGTCCGGAGTTCAAAAAAGACAGATTTTAGCTCCGGACGAAATTTCAGAGCGGTCTTCGTTCAAACACATGTAGGTGTTTCGATGGATTTGTTTTGCACCATTTTTTAGTACTCAGGCCTTGTGAGGCGTGAGAGCGCAAGCACACTTTGGGTGTAAAAAGAGCGCAAAGATATATGACGGAAAGGAACGAAGAAGAAGAAAACCACGACGAAGACGAAAAGAAGAAGAAGAACAACGAAGCTTTTTCGTCGTCTTTTCTGTCGCGCCTAAATTTGCCGGAACATATCTTGTCCGACAGAGTCGTGAGGAGAACCCAGGCGAGATTAATCGCGAGGAAGGAGACCGTTGCCGATGCTGAAGCGGACGAGATTGGTTTGAACGAGATTGCAATGAAGAGGATAACGCGAGGAAAAACAATAAAAACGAAGGAAAAGGAAAAGAAGGAGTGTTCTCGTTGCGAAAACGAACGGAATTTGATCTCCTCGCTCAAGAGAGACCTCTCGCAAGCGAACGCCAAGAGCCGACGGTTGAGCAAAATGGTGAGCACTCGAGACGAAGCTATCGAAGATTTAAAGAAACGCGCGGTAACATTAAATCGAGAAAAAGCGAAGTTACTCTGCGAAGATCGCATAAAAGCGATAGAAATAGGCACGAAGGAAGTAGAACGGAAAGAGCAGGAGAAAGTTTTGGTGATTCCGAAAGGGTTGGCAGATGCCGACGCGGCGGCGCGGGAAACGTGGTTGAAGTTGCTGAGAAGCGAGGACGCGAGTTTCGTGAGATTCGCGCGAGCGATTCGGAAGAGAGAAAACGAGGTCGCGGTGAAAGAGAAAGAGTTGTGTAAACGGAAAGAGTCCGAGGCGTTGTGTCGCGAGCAGCTGGTAAAAAACGAGAAGGAGCTGATAAGAATGAAAATTAAAGCGGAACGGTTGGAAAGCGAGGCGAGAAGCGGATTCGAGGCGAGTTCGAGACCGCTGCGAGAGGAAATCGAAAGCGTACTTCTCAGCGAAGAGAAAGCGAGAACAGAAAACGAGCGTTTGAAAAAAGAACTCGAAGCACTTCTCGAGGAATTCAAAGCTTCGAAATCGTCGCTGGAAAAAAGAGTCGCGGACGCCGAAACCTCCGCGGCGCTCGCGCTCGCGAAAGAAGCCGCCAAGGAGAAAGAGTGCGTTATGTTATTAGATTTAGTGCGCGAGATGAGCAACGCAAGAATAGTTTTAGATCGCAGAACAAAAAGCGGCAGCAGCGAAGGAGACGACAATAACGACAACAACGATTCAGAAGAAGAAGAAGAATCGATGTCTGCTTTGCTCCTGAAAAGAGCCGACGCGGCGGATGTGGCGATACGCGACAGCACCAAAACCGCCACATTTTATTAGGGGAGTTTTGAGCAAAAGATATGCGCTTTATGTTCATCGCGACGACTCGTTGTTTTTCTCTTCCCATTATTATCTCTCGTCGTCTTCATCAAAAGGTCTCGCACTTCTCGACGACGTCTGAATCGTCAAATCTTTTCCGTCGTGTGCGTCGCGGAACGAATCCTCGATACCTAAAACCGCGAACAACGACATCGATGCGTTCGTCGTCCAATTCGGGGAACGATGATGATGATGATGTCTTGCTGCGCGCATCCACGTCGTGCGTCGATTTCAAGTCCGCGTTAAAGACACACTGCGACTTCACCGAGGAAGACATTGTTCGAGTCTATTCAAAGCACCCTTTGGTGGCATCCTACGACGTCGCGGGGGAAATCGTTCCAAGAATCAACTACTTGAAGTTTTTGCAAGAGCGAAACCGACTCGGGAACGAGGATGCGAAAGAGGTGACATATTACAGTCGTTTTATCAACATTTTTTAATTTCTAACGCACGTTTCTCTTATTATATCACAGTTCGTCCTCCGGCAACCGCAGTGTTTGGAGCGCAAGTTCCAAATTATCCACGAAGACTTAAAGCTCGGGTACGTCGCGCTGAATAAACCGTTCGACGTGAGGTTGGATACGCCGCGAGGGTGGCCCGGGAAAGTGAGGTTTACCGCGAAGTTCGACGGCGACGCGAGTTGCGAGGATTTTTTAAACGCGAGGTTTCCGGGCGAGCACGTTCGTTTCTGCCATCAGTTAGATAACGCGACGAGCGGAGTGTTGTTGTGCGCGTTGACGAAGAAAGCCGCCGGCGTTGCCGCGAAGATGTTTCGGGAGAGGAGGACGAAGAAGTTTTACAGCGCGGTTGTTTTTGGATGGCCGGAGGAGAAGTTTTGGACGAGTACGAAGAAGATTGGGAAGGACGAGGAGGACGAGACCGGGTTCAGAGAAAAAGTGAGGGAGGACGAGGGAGGAAAAGAGTGCAAGACGGAGTTTGAAGTTCTCAAGAGAGGCTATTTGACCTTGGAAGGTAAACATTGGAATAAAAGAGTGAGTTTAGTCCGAGTGAGGATATTCACGGGGAGACGACACCAAATTCGCGTGCATTTAAAAGATTGCGGATTTCCAATCGTCGGGGACGCGGCGTACGCCGACGATGAGGATACCTATCGAACTTTCTTGCACGCCGAAGATTTAGAGTTGTTCCACGACGTCGCGGGCGTAGAGTACGATAAGAAAACGAATAAAAAGAAGGTGAAGAGACAGAAGGGAAAGAAAAGCCTAAACGCAGAAGGAATAGAAGAAGGAGTAGAATCTGGCGGCGGCGACGAAGTAGAAGGAAAAGAAGTAGAAGAAGACGGCGACGGGAGCGAGGTGACGGGCGAAAACATGTTGAAATTACACGCCCCTAGGCCGAGCGCGTTTGACGACGTCATTAGCGATACCGATCAAAACGCGCGCACATAGGGGTCCCGTGAAGTAATATAGCGCATCTATTATTTATTTTATATGAACTTGCAGCATTTTAGTCATTAAACCAATCTAAAAACAACACCGCAAACGTAGCTATGAACAAGACAAAAGCCATGTAATTGCTTCCACTCCTGCGGCGACTGATCGTCTTCCGCATCTCAACGTTACCCACGTCTAAAAATTTCGTCGTCTTCAAAGCCTCGGTATAAATCTTTTCAATTTGTTGCGATTGCTTCGATACCACGTTCGCAAACATGGACGACAACGCGGATAACTCCACAATCTTACTCTCCGCTCTTTGCGTGCCTCTCGAAACTTCCACGAGTTCCGCGACCAACGCGTCCGAATCGTTGACAAATTCTTGCCGCTGTTGTTGTTGATTTTGTCTTCGTTCGCTACTCCTAGTACTCCCCTCGCCTACGTCGTCGCCGCTACCATTACTATTCTCAATTGTCCTCCTCCTCGCCGGCATCGCCGTCTGCTTTTTCACCATCATCAAATCCTTCGCCACGGCTTCCACCCCAACCCTCGCGTCCCCCCCTCGTCTCCTCTCCAACCGCTTCGCCTTCTCCGCCTGTTCCCGAAACCGCCTCGCGCGCATCCAATCCAACGTCTTCGCCACCTCCTCGATTTTCTCCGAAGTAATCAAAGCGATGCCGTGTAAATGCGCCACGAATTGTTGTCGCTTCTTTTGCCCAAAACTCCTCCTCAAACTCTCTTCTCGCATCATCTTCGTTTCTCCGTTCTTGATAATCTCTTCGCATCGGTTCACGTGATTTTGCATCTCTCGAACGCACTCCACGATTTCTCGCTCGATTGAATCTCGAATCTGTTCTTTCTTCGCGTCCTCTTTCTCCTCGAAGTTAAAATACACGTTAAGTTGGTCTCTCTTGATCGCGCGCGAGGTCGTTCGCGCGAGCATCTGTGCGTTTAACGCCGCTTTCGATACTTCTTTCGATAAGAGAATCGCGTAGGAATCATCGTCATCTTTGCGCCGCTGTGCTCTTACTAAGAACGCTTCTTCTTTGTCGTCTGAATCATCCTCCTTTTCAGAGCGACTTTTTAAAACGAGCGCTCGAAATTCCTCCGTTCTCTCGCGCGCTCTGATGTCTCCTTCTTCGGTGGTTTTCGCGGGAGGACTCATTCACATCGAGTTACTCGTGGCACACCATCTCTGCTACAGAAAAGCGGGGAAAAGAGTGACGAATTTTCGGATGCATTCTCATCACTTTAAAGCGCGCGCGCGAGAGAGAACGCGACGAGAAGAACACACAAACACTCAGGACGAGGGGTAAACGACGACGTCTGTTTTCACTCTCTCTCTCTCTTTCGTTCTCTCTTTGTGTCGTGTGATTTTATAGAGAAACATGTCTCATCCAGAACAACTCGCCGCTGAACAACAACACCACCAACGAGATGATGATGATGATCAGCAAAACAACGACGAGAATCGAGCACACGCAACGGTTGGAGGAGAAGCGCACCAAAATCGAGAAGAAGGACAAGAACTCGGGGAACTTTTGGAACTCATCCCTCTCGGCGCCGGCTCTGAAGTCGGCCGCTCGTGCGTCGTCGCCTCTTTTTTCGAAGGGAAGAAAAACGTCATGTTCGATTGCGGCATCCACCCGGGATTTAGCGGATTGTCCTCGCTCCCGTATTTCGACGAAATCGACGTCAGCGCGATCGACGTGTTACTGGTGACGCACTTCCACTTGGACCACTGCGCGGCGGTACCGTTTTTGGTGAACAGGACGAATTTTAAAGGGAGAGTGTTCATGACGCACGCGACGAAGGCGATTTTTCACATGCTCATGAGCGACTTTGTTCGCTTGTCGGCGAGACAACAAACACCGAAAGCGAAAGGGAGCGAAGAAAAGGAAGAGGAAGAGGACGAATCGCAACTCTGGGACGCGAAGGATTTAAAAGCTGCGATGGATAAAATCGAAGTGATTGATTTCCACCAAGAGATTAACATCGACGGGATTAAAGTGACGCCGTATAGAGCCGGGCACGTTTTAGGCGCGTGTCAGTTTGAAGTGAACGTGGGCGGATGTCGCGTTTTGTACACCGGGGATTACTCTCGAGTCGCGGATCGACACTTACCGGCCGCGGATATACCGAAGAAGACGCCGCACGTTGTCATCGTGGAGAGCACGTACGGAGTGAGTCCGCACACGCCGAAAGAGGAAAGAGAGGCGCGGTTTACCGATAAGATTCACGGGATTTTAGGGAGAGGCGGGAAGTGTTTGTTGCCGGTGGTCGCGTTGGGGAGAGCGCAGGAGCTACTTTTAATTTTGGAAGATTATTGGGAGAAACATCCGGAGATGAGTCACGTGCCGGTGTATCAAGCGAGCGCGTTGGCGAGGAAAGCGATGACGGTGTTTGAAACGTACATAAACGTTCTCAACGCGGACATTAAGAGACAGTTTGAGGAGAAAAATCCGTTCAATTTTAAACACGTGCAAAGTTTAAATCGGGCGAGCGATTTGGATGGGAACACTGGGCCGTGCGTTGTTTTAGCGACGCCTTCGATGTTACAAAGTGGAACGAGCAGGGAGTTGTTTGAAAACTGGTGCGAAAGTTCCGACAACGGGGTGGTTATTTGTGATTTTGCGGTGCAAGGAACGTTGGCGAGGGAAATTTTAAGCGACGTGAAAACAGTCAAAGCGAGAGATGGAAGAGAGTTACAGCTGAGGTGCTCCGTCGATGCGATTTCCTTCAGCGCGCACGCGGATTACCCGCAGACGCAACAGTTTTTGGACATTTTGAATCCACCGCACGTGGTTTTAGTCCACGGAGAAACCTCGGAAATGGCGAGGTTGAAAAGAGCTTTGGAGGCGAAAGCTGTCGCGGACGGGAAAGAGATGAACGTGTTCGCGCCGAAGAATTGCCAATCGGTGGAAATTCGGTATCGAGGTGAGAAAGTCGCAAAGGTTGCCGGGTCGTTAGCGAGCGATTGTTTACCCGTAGAAGGTCAAGAGGTGAGAGGCGTTTTAGTGGCGAAAGATTTCGGTCATTTGTTAGTCGCGCCGGAGGACGTGAGAGATCACGCGAGGTTGCGAACCAGCGTCGTGACGCAACGACAATTGATTCCGTGCGAAGTGAACATCGATACTTTGCGATTCGCGCTAGAGGCGTTGTTTGAAGGCATGCACGCGGTGAGAACGTTAAGAATGCCTAAGAAGAGCAGCTTTAAAAACGAAGAGGACGATGATGAAAACATAATCGAAGAAAAGAAAACGGAAGAGAAAAAGAGCCTGACGAAAGGGCGTAAAACGAAAAAAGCGAAAAAAGAAGTCGCGATGATTAAAAAAGAGGAAGACGAGGAAGACGACGACGATAAATGGGAAGAAGGTGTTTCGATAGACAACGGTGCGGTTACACTTCGTAAAGCGAAGAAATCCGACGAAGTTGGCGTTGAACACGTGATTTTAGAGTGGGCGTCCGATCCGTTCGCGGACGTGTTAGCCGACGCCACTTTATCGGTCGTTTTGCAATTGAACCGAGAACCGGAAACGCTAAAAGCGTACGAACGCGATCACGCGATCGCTATGAAGGAGAATGACACGGAGGCCGTGGAGTTGCTGCGGTTTAAAATGGCCGTCGCCATGCTCGAAGCGCAATTCGGCAAGGCGCAAAAAGTCGACGAGAAGACGCGCGTTTTAGAAATGAACGTGGACGCGAAGCGCGTGACGATTTTACACGCAACGAGAACGGTCGCGTGCGACGAGGACGAATCCACCCGGTCGCGAGTTGAGTTGGCTTTAGGTAGAATTGACGAAGCGATTGCGGATTGTTCGTACGCGCGTCGCGTGCGAAGCGCGACAACCACTGGCGGCGGAGGCGCGACTGCGGTGTAAATAATATTTTTGTAAAAGTACATCGTTCATTTCGAAACACCGACGACGAGGAAGATCTTTAGGAGTTAAACCAACCCCAGAACCCTTTTTGACTGGCCTCCTTCGCCCGTATCTCCTTCTCTCTCTCCTTTTCCGCTTCTAGCCGAATCTTTCGATCTTGCTCGGCAATCTCGTTCTTCCGATACCCGTTCAACTCGTGGCCTTTCTTCCGCAACGCCTTCATTTTCATTTGCGTTTGCTTAAAATCCTTTTCTAAATCGTCCGCGATTTCCATCTGCTCTTCGATTTCGTTGTATATGGTCCCACTCGTCGCTTTCAACTTGGTCGATAAACGCGACAACGCGTGCAACGTTTGATCTTGACTTTTAATCTGTTGCGTTTGCAACCGCAAGAGTTGCTCCGGCGTCATGCCTTCCGTCATCTCCTCCGCGCTCAGTTTTTTGCTATTATTACTACCACCGTTATTATTATTACTACTACTACTCAACAGCGAGCTCCTCTCGTCATCGGCTTCCATTTGTGCCACGAATATCCGCTTCTTCTCGGTAAATCCGAGTAAAATTTTCTGTCTATCCGCAAAGTCTCGCGCCGAGTTTGCTCTGAAAGAAGAAGACGAGAGAACGAGCGCTTACGCGTCAGCGGCAAAAATGATGAAAGGACCACCAATATACATCGAACAACGCGAACACGAAGAAGAACAAGAAGACAAACGAGACCATCTAAATGCGAAGAATGTGATGCGACGACGACTAAAACGTACCCCATGGTCAAACAATTCTCCAGTTTCTCCAAAGCGTCTTTAAACCGTTCGTATTCTCTTTTGAAGATATTTCTGCTTCTGATTTTTTCCTCCGCGGAGACGATTTTGGACGATTTTGAAGCGCAACACTCCTGGAACTGTTTCGACGCTTTTTCGACGCTTTCGAATGCATCGGAAGTTTCTGACCGGTGGTGTTCCCATCGACTCAGTTTTTTCGCGAGCGTAGCATCGACACCACTCTTCTGAGTCGCGCTCTCACCACCGAACCCGTACGCGGACATTCTGATGAAACGTGTGTGTAATTCGTCTCGCGAATATCTCTTTTTATGGAGTAAAAACGCTCGAGTTTCGGAAATTACGCGTACCACAGCTCGTGTCGATTGAAGCGCTACGTATCGGTGTGTTAACTGTTTGAATACTGGGTCGGCGTTTACTAATACAGCGCGAGAGAGAAAACAAAAGAGCACAATGAATGAAGAATTTCCCCCTAAAATGGGAGCCTTTTTCCCCCATTGTACGCACTTGTTTCTCTTGTTTTACCAACCAGTATTGCATCGAGAAACCTCTCTCGCACTCTCTCGCGGAACCCATACTACTACCGTGCATTTGAATTCACGATTTGTTTTTGCACTCAATCGAGAGGCTGCTTTCGGAGGACGCGCGAGTCTCTTTGTTGCGTGTCAGATGACTTCTTTCCCTAAAACGCAACAGACTTTCTGCAACATAAACGCGGGGGGAACTCTTTGCGTCGAGACTACCACCAAAAACACCACCACCGCGAGATCGATTTTTCGTCGAAAGGAAAGAGGGAGGAGAAGAACGAGGCGTTTGGGTGCCGCTGCTGCGAGGAAGAGTCGCAGCACGAAGAGTGATGATGCTTATGCTCGTGAAGAGGATTCTTTGAAAAGGAGCACCCAGAATACTACTACCACAACATTAACGACGCAGAAGAAGAAGACAAAGACAACAAAGACGAAGAAGAGCGAGGAGAAGGCGACGAGACGAGACTTTGCGATGAAGACGAGTATCTTACTCTCATCGTCGACTTTTTTGGATGCTGGCGATGCGCGCGCGGATGATAACAACGCTTTTGGGGTATTCGCCGAGCGGATTCGAGCGAACAACGCAGCCTCCTCCTCCTCCTCTTCCTCGAGCGATACTTCGTTGGAGGATAAAATTGCGCATCCCAAACTGTTCAAGAAGCGAGTGATTAATAAGAGCAAACCGGGGGCGACGAAATATCCGCTCTTTTTACTCGGCGAGTGGGAAGAAGAAGTCTCGTTCGCCGGGTACGAGTTCCCGTCGGACGAGTTTATCGATCGGAAAACGCTAGAACGAGCAGCCACGTGTCCCGGATTTCAAAAGTTGAGCGTCGCGTATTTACCAGACGTGGGCAAGACGCCGGCGCCGAAATATCGGGCGAGGTTTGTGCACGAAAAGCCGGGGGAGAACGTGAACGAGGCGAGCGGAGATGTCGTGGAAGATAGGGCGTTCAATCTGAGGAATATTTTTAACGCGTATTTGGAGGACGAGACAGCGGTGGAAAGCGTGGATTACGATTTTAGTAAGAACCCGAACCGAGCGACGGTGACTTTGAGAAGAGGCGCGGCGAATAACGCCGAACGGGTGGAACTCTTCACGAACGCGAGAGAATCCGAGACGAGCGGTATAGACGGATGTTCCTTCTTGTGCGCGGAAACGTTGCGACAGGTAAGTTTAGGATACTCGGTCGATTACAACACCGCGCGGGTCGTCAACTACGACTACGAACACGTCTGGAGATATCAACCGATGAGAGACGACAAAATCACCCCTTTCGACGTCAAAAACAAAGGCGACTCTTTCGAAGACATTCGCCGGTGCAACTTCGTCAAAGCGCGGCTCTTCACCGTAGCGTACCTCCAATCCGACGACGCCATGCGAGCCACCGCCAGAGTCAACCAAGCCGGCACCGCGCCTATCCCGAGCTTGTTTGACGCCGGGACGGCGGCGTACGCGCCCGCGGTGGTCTACTCGCACGACGTGCTCATGGAACGCGTTGGATGCGTGCCTTGAAATTATATTTATCGCAATAATAGTCCACATATTAGTCACACGTGTATTCGATCGAAGATTTGATGAAACCTTTCTCTTCTTCTTCTTTGCTCGTTTACTTCATAAAAAAACGCCATCACATCACAGAACGAACGCACGTTGGATGCGTGCCTTGAAATTATAGAACTATGCCGCACTCGTCCACGTATTCGTCGCGCGCGTATTCTTCGATTGAAGATTTGATGAAACCTTTTGTCTTCTTCTTCTTTGCTTGTTTGTTTGCTTCATAAAAAAACTTCTCAATTACGGAAGAAAATTAGCACATGTCCAACGCTTTCGCTTCTGCCGCATTCGACGATTCAGACGACGACGCGACGAAGTCTTTACCGTCGAACGCGTCGTCTTTGCTGCGACAACGGGGGAGACAACGTGAACAACAAATGAACGACCCCGCAAAAACTTTGCGCAAAAACGTGAAATTCAATTCTTTCACGACGGCAACCGACCGGGAGGACGGAGATCTTCCACCGACGACGACGACGACGACTGCCACGGAAAATAATAACACGAACAACAACAACAACAACAAAAAGGAAGATAAAGACGCGTTTGTTTTACTTTTGAGCGTTTCCATCACCGCGCTGGTCGCCGCGTGCTACTTTTTGGAAAAGTACGCGTATTTGTTGAGACCGTTAGTGTTCGCGTGCGGGATAGCGCTGTGTTTGCAACCGATTGTGGATTTTTGCGCGGATAAGGCGTACCAGGCGAAGATACTGAGGAAGTGGCGGCTGAAGAGGCGCGTGGTGGTGCAGAATAGCGAGCGTTTTATGGACGACGACGAAGAGGAGGAGGAGGAAGAGGGGGGAGATGATGATGACGCCGACGGGCGGCGGCGGCGCGGCGGATCGAGACGAAGAATATCCGCCGAGGAAGAGGAACATTTAGAGTACGAACGAGAACGGAGCCGAGCCGGGTGCGTTTTGGTCTTCCCGAGACCGATGGCTATTTTTATAGCCATATTCTTCGTCGTCGTATTTTTGTGCACGTTTCTTTTCGCGTTGTATTTAGGCCAGACGTGGATTGTCTCTCATTTACACGACAACGATTGGGACGAACGATTTAAAGATAGGATTCAGATCGTCGCGAATTTTGTGGACGACTGCGCGAGGAAGATTTTCAAGGAGGATCACGTCGCCGTGGACGCGTGGCAGACAATGGTGGATGAAGTTGAGTCGTGGTTGAAAGATGAGGACTTTTGGACGCAGGTTGGGACGACCGTGTTCAGATATTTCGGCGACGTGTGTTTGTGCGGCGTGTATTCGATGTTTTTGTTGGTGCCGGAAAGACAGCCGTTGAGGTTTAAAAAACCGGTAGTGAAACGAACCGTCGTGGCAGTGCGTAAGTTCATGAACATCATGATCGTTTTGGCACTTTTCAGGGCCGCTTTGGTGAGTTGCGTCTTATACTTTTGTGGCGTGCCGTTGATTTTGGCGGCTTCATTGGCAATTCTCTCGTTTTGGTTGTACTTCATTCCAACCGTCGGATCCTTGATTTCATTCGCGTTGCCGGTGCCGATTGCGTTGTTGTTGCCCGATTTAACATCAAGCGCGAGATGGTGCGCGTGTATTTTCCCATCCTTTGCATCTGCTATCGTCGGTGATTTTGTCGGCCCGGTCGCGTACAGGAAAGGATTGGACCTCTCGGAAGTAACCGTGTTGTTGTGTTTAGTTTTTTGGTATTCCGTGTGGGGTGCCGCTGGAGCAGTGTTGGCGGTACCGTTGACGTGCGCGATCAAGATTGCTTTAGAAGAGATGCCACATGCTGGAGCAAAAATGGTAGCGAGGATGATGGCGCCGAGGTTGAAGAGGAGACGACCGAACGCCTCCGAAAGGGCGGCGTTGGCAAGCGAGTCTTCGCTGTCGTTCAGGACAAGCGGAGGAAGAGATGAGCGACCGATGAATACGACGGAAATCAATGCAAATGAAGAAGAAGACGACGACGACGACGACGCGTACGAAAGAGGCGACCCGAGAACGCCGTATACGGTTCGAGCGGCACGATGGACGTGGAGAAAAGTCAACCCGGCGAAACCGTCATCATCACCCGGAGGTTATACAAGACTTGAAGACGACGCGAATGAGTCTTGAGTCTTCTTCATCGGACAGGAATACATGCATCATCATGAGACTCTCAAGTCCAACTTTTCTCTTTGCAAGATCTACGTAGTCAATTTGTACAAAAAGCAGTGTTTTCTAGTATATTATTACAAGTTTTATCGCTGTTATTGTTGTTGCTGTTGTTGATTTGACTTCTTTCAACACGCCGAGGGTGAAGTCGCTCGCTGTTTTCCTTCAAGCGTTTGCTTTCTCGTTACGATATCATCCACTAACGATTTGATTTGTTCGATTCGAAACGGTTTTGTGAGCCATCCGGTGAACCCATCTCGCATGCAGTTATCCCTCGACTCTGTCATCGCATCCGCCGTGACGGCAACAATTGGTATTTTCGAGTCTGGGTACTGTTCGCGAATCTTCCTCACGCACTCCAATCCGCCGCATCTCGGCATGTGTAAATCCATGAGAATTATATCAAACGCGTCCACACCTTGCTCTTCCTTTTCGATCAACTCGAGCGCAACGACACCATCTTTTGCCCAGACGACGTCATCGCAGCCGCACTTTCCTAAAACCGCTTTGGCAACTTTCATGTTGATCAAGTGATCTTCGGCGAGTAAGATGCGAAGTTTCGGCGGCGGACCGGCGGATTCAGGCGCTTTCTCTTTTATCAAGTGCGCGGCGCTTTTATTGGATATTTTGCCTCTCTTGGAACACTCATCTTCGCCTTCCACTTTTTCTCTCGCCATGACTCGGTAAATGGCCTGCTGCAAATTTCCGTATCTCACCGGTTTAGTCACGGCTTCAAAGTTTGATTGCGCCAGGATGGCTTCGCATAATTTCACGACTCTCTTGCGCTCGGCTTCGCTGACGGCTTTTTCTACCTCCGTTTCAACATCCAAAGCTTCTTGGTCGACTTCTTCGTTCTTTTCGTGCAAACGAGCTAACGTTCCAGCGATGCTACCGCCCAAAACTTTCGCAGCCGCTGGCCACGTGAGCAAAAGCATTGCCGGTAAGATTTTGTGCACTTCCACCGGGGTGTGCTCTTTCGGCTTCTTTTCGGCGGAACCATCTGTACTTCTGGCGACGGAACCAGACCTCGTCTTACGTTTCGCCTTAACCGCACCTAAAAAGGTTGAGCCATCTTCAGATACTAGCTTTTGCTTCTGCGCGAAAGCCAAAAGTTCTCTCTCGAACTTTGGCGACCTTTGCGCAATAACGCAGCCGTACTTTCGATTTTTCTCATCCTCGGGATGCGCTGCGACGTCCTTCCTGAGTTTCTCAAACAAGCTCTGCGCCGATGTCACCACCTCGACTTCGATGCACCACTGTTGTAAACTGCTTTCAATAGTTTTACAAATCATGTGACTTTCGTCGTAGACTAAAACAGTCGATCTTCGTCCGTTCTCGTCCCCGATGGACATGTTCACTTTTTGCGGGATCCAAGACTCCGCGTGGTGTTTCATCGCGGAAAAGTTGCCAAGTTTTTGTACAGTTAAACCAACCGGAGAGCTCAAAGTTGTCACGAGGTTGCTCGTGTTATCAATGCTTTCCCTTTTATCTGTCATATCGTTCTCGTTAGCAACTTGACATTTTACGCAAAAGTGAAACGTCGAGCCTTTGCCTAAACCTTCGGATTCGGCCCAGATGGTACCGCCCATCGCTTCACACAGTTTTCGAGAAATCGCGAGACCGAGACCGGAACCATCGAATTTTCGTGTCGTACCATCGTCAACTTGTTGAAACGAGTTGAACACCTCGCGAATCATATTTGCAGATAAGCCAATGCCGGTATCTTTGACGTAAAAGTGAAGATAGACCGGTTTGTCGTTGTTCTCGCTTCCCCCGGATTGATTACCACTGCCTACGGTGCCGGAGTGCGTCGTCGCCGCGCCTTTACCAGTCGCTTCGGAAAGTTCGTGAGATCTTTTGATATCGTTCTGTTGTTGTTGTAGTTTTTGCTCGGTCGAGTGTTGGTTGTGAAACGGACACTGCGCTTTTTCTTCGCCTTCGCCTTCGCCGGAACCCGCTTTCTCCTGCGGCTGCTCGCCATCTTTCGGCGAAAAGTGCGGACACATGTGCGCCAATTTACTCAAAGGTGTGATCCAATCATCATTCATCGCTAACGAGGAATTTACGCGTTGCATTTTCTTCGTTTTCGGGGCCATGCCAATGTACAAACGAACCATGATGTCCCCTTTCTCGGTAAATTTGATGGCGTTGTTGATGGAATTCAACAAGACTTGTTGCACGCGCATGGCGTCGCCCAAAACGGTTTTCGGAACGCCTTCGTCAACGTGGTATCCAACGTTTAACTTTAACCTACCCGCGTGAATACCTACGATTTCCAACACGTTTGCGATGACCGCCTCTGGGTTGAACGGCTCTTTCGCCAAGGATAACTTTTCCGCCTCGACGCGAGAGAAATCGAGAATATCGCTAATCAACGCTTGTAAGGTTTCCCCAGACGATTGCATGGTTGTCACTAAGTCTCTTTGCACGCGGTCTAACTTTGTATCCTCTAACAACTGACCGACTGCGATTAGTCCATTCAAAGGTGTTCGAATCTCGTGGGACATGTGAGCTAAAAACTTGGATTTCGATTCCGTCGCCGCGTTGGCGATGGCGACTCGTTTCAAAGCTTCAATCTCTGCATTTTGTGAGTCAACTATTTTCGTCACGTCGGATTGAATCCCGACGTAATGCGTCACCACGCTGTTTTCGTTACGAATCGGTTTCAGCGATAAGTTGTTGATGAACATCTCCCCGTTTTTCTTATAGTTTTTCAATTGACACGTAATCGACAATCCGTTCATCACCGCGTATTTTATTTTTCTCACCACTTCCGGTTCCGTCTCCGGGCCTTGTAAAAAACGACAGTTCTTCCCAACCGTCTCATCCACGGTATACCCAGTAATTTCCGTAAAACCTTGATTGGCAAACACGAGCGGTTGCAACGGGTGCGTAAAATCCGCAATCGTCACCCCTTCCTCCAAGGAATCCATCGCCAGCTCTTTCAGCGGCGCCAACTTTCGCAACAAGTTATTCGACAGCGCGGTCTCGTTCGCGTTCGCGGATGACGTAGACGTTCGCAGTCGTTTCTTCAACTCCTCGTTGCTCTTTCGCAACTGTAAGATTTCTTCTTGCAATCGCCGGTATTCGTCCGAGTTATTGTTGTTATTCTCGGCGCTGCCCATATCGTCCGATCCCGTCGCGCGTTCGTCCTCGGTCGAGTTCTGTTTATCTTGTTTCCCATCATTATTGGTAATAGTAATGTCGTTATCCTCGGCATTTTTAGCATACGTTGTCCGATGATGATGATATGGGCACTTCTTCGCGTGCGCATTGTTGCTATCTGGCACCACGACCACCATTTCGTTCGCCTCTTCCTCCTCTCTTCTTCGGGTAGTCGTATCCGCGGCGTTCCTCGTCGTTTCGTCCGCGCGAGGCCTAATGTCGTCGTTGTCGTTTCAAAGAGAAAGAAGATGAACCACGTCGCAAAATGAGAGATGATAATAAAAAAGTCAGTTTTGTCTTCTTCCATCGAGAGAACGAGAGAGAGAGAACGAAAGAGATGATCTCAAAGAGGAGAATTTCCTCGCCTCTGGGAAAAAAGTCAATTTTTGAGATCCAAAACAACCGTCGTCTCTCAAATTTATGTGGATAACTCTCCTACCTTTTCTTCGTCATCGTCCCACCAAAGCCTCGTCCTCCTTCGTTCCAGAAGCCTTGTCCTTCGTTATCGTTCGATCCGCCGTCTTCTGAGCTCGATTTCGTATTCTTCGTGGACGTCGGTACCTCTTGGTCGCCTTTTCCTCCGTTTCCGTCGCGCGTCATCATCTCTGTATCTCTCTCTTTCTAAAATCGTATTCCTCTCTGCGCTTTATATTATCCACAGAGGACAGAAAGATGATTCGATGAATGTCGCTTTTAAAAAAAGAAAGGAGCGCGCGCTCTTTTGCGTTCAAACAATAACAGCACGAGTTTGAGAGAGATAAAGCAGCAGCAAACACGATCGCGTTTGCGTTTTTTTGCGCCTCCGCAAAGAGTGATGAATTTTGATACGCGTCGTTTTATAGTATGTGTTGTTGTGCGTAAATGAATTTATAAAGAGATATAAAAAAGAACTGGTCGTTTGAGAGTGGTTTCGTGGTAGAAAACGCTCGTTTGCTTTCTCTGGAGTGCAAAAAAACAGCCCAAAACAAAGATCGATTTTCGGCCACTTTTTTAAAAAACACACAAGAGAGACATGTCAGAGAGAAAAGAAAACGAGAGCATTCAGCTTTTCCTCGAAAAAGAAGCTTTAAAAAGTCTCTCTCGCGCGGCGGAAGCAAAAAGAAGGAAGCAAAAAGAGAGAACGTGCTTTTTTGCCGCTTTCGTTCTCCCCTCATCTGCGGGTGTGCAAGTGTTTCATTGAAGAACACAACGCTCAATTAGTATTTGTTCTCGTGGCTTTTTAGTATACGAAGAGAAGACGACGAACAACAGTCTCACCTTTACTTGGCACGAAATCACAGTGCGAAGGCGAAGGAGTCGTCTCTGAGAAGAAAAGTTGTTTGCGCTTCGTTTCGTGTCATTTTTCGTGTGCCCGCGAGAAAAAGAGTCGAATTGAAAGAAATGAAGTGGACAATCCTCGAACCATCATCAGACGAAGACTGGACGACCGGGGAGGTACCCAAACCGCGTTCTCACCACGCGAGCATCGCTTTGAATACGAACATCAACGCTAGTGGTACGAAGAAAGTTTTAATCTGCGGCGGGGTGTGCGCGAAAACCAATCAGTTGTTGAAAGATTGTTGGACGCTCGATGTGATTGAAAAACGTTGGCAAAGGATTGGCGATTTACCGCGCGGAGCGGCGTGGGGACACTTGATACGATATCACGGCTTGATCGTGCACGTCGGCGGGGTGAGTTCGTCTGGTTCGGAGGAAAACGTTTTGTCGGCGTCGTCGTCTTTCTTCTCGTCGTTTTTCTCCTCTGCTGCCGCTCTCGGTTCGTACGAAAGTTTAACGAGCTCGATGAGAGAACCGGAAAAAGTGAAAGTGTACGCGTTGGACGAGGAGAACGGGATGAGTTGGATTGAAAGTCCGACGACCGGGGACGTGCCGACGGAGAAAGTCGGGTCGGCGTGCGTGTCGTTGGGTGATCGGGCGATCGTGTTGCACGGCGGGAAGTGTCTCGGAGGCATACAGAAAGACGTACACTTTGGGTCGCTGAGAATATTAGACGTCCCGACGATGACCTGGATCGCGCCGGTGTCAAAGAGAGATGGGTACGAGGAGGTGGAACCGGGTGTACATCTGAAACCGCTGCCGAGGTGCGCGCACGTGGCAGTTTTGATGAGCGGTAAACGGATAGCGTTTCTTGGAGGGAAGAACAAATCTGGGCCGATTTACGACGGGTGCGCGGACGTGTACGATTATTTAAACAACAGATGGTTGCGGCCTATTGAGGTGTTTGGTGAGAACATAATCGTAGACACGACGTGTTACGCGCAAACAGACGTCGGCACGTACTGTTTCATGGAGAGAAACGGGGACGTAAACGCGTTAGACGTGAACGAGATGGTCTGGGATCCAAGTTTAGTCAGGTGCGATAATTTGCACGAGTTGGAGGACGACATCGCCGGTCGATCGATGACTTTGTGCGGTGATGTGTTAGTTGTCGTTGGAGGCGCAAAGAAGGATCTGAGCGGAGGGAGTCGGTATCGAGTGGGTGGGTATAACGACGACGAGATGATGGCGGCGACGTGGACGACGAGATTGGCGCCGGCCAACGCGGCAATCGTCGGGAAAGGCGAAAACGCCGTTTTACCTCGAAAGATGGAAGCAAATCCCACCGCCGCCGCCACCAACATGCAAAAAGTAGGCGTTTGGGATGGAGGCATTGGTAAAGCCGCGAGTGCCTGGAACGATGCTTTGTCCGAACAACCGTCGTCTTTCCAACAAACGCAAACGCAGCAACAAAAGAAGCACGATTTCGATCGATTCTCTCGCAACTCCTACGCGTTAGGCAGCGACTCCGCGGAAAGAGCCATAGAAGGAATAAGCCGCATAGGCGAGGAAGTTCAAAAGCAAAAAAACGGCACGCACGACGACGTTGGTACTTTTACGGACTCTCGAGAGAAGAACGCGATGACCCGGCGCTTAAACGACCTCATGCGCGACTTGGAAAACGAAAAGCAACTCCGCGAAAAAATCGAACGCATGAACGACGATCTGACTTTAGAATTAAAACAGTACGTCGGACGTAAAAACGTCAACGTTCTCGCCAAAGAATTAGAAGCCGACCGAGAGAAACTCGCGAAAATGACCGAAGATATGAAAAAACAAAGAGACGAAAAGGACAAAGAGTACGAACAAAAATTCGAAGCGTTGCGGCTCTCCGAAAACGAACGCGAAGACGCTCGAATGTGCAAGAAATGGAAACAAATCGCGGAAACCAGCGGCGAGAAATACGACGAGTTACTCGTCATTGCGCAAACGCAAAAGGAAGGTTTAGACGAGCTGTGCGACGTTTTCCCCGGCGCGAAGAGGTACCTCGATCGAGCGATTCCTTCGTTGGCGAGCGTGCGTATTCCGCGCGTTCGAGAACAAATCATGCCCAGCTGGTTCTCCGACGACGCGAGACATATCAAACGAGGGAGCGCCGCGGACGAGAAGAAAAGCGGCGGGTTCTTCGGCAGTTCCTCTTTTTTGGGTGGTTTCTTGTAAAGAGTAGTATATATACATCTCGTATCATCATCTCGCTTTCGTTTTCTTCACAAAGAGACGCACACCCAACAAACATTTCTCATCCTCAGCATCGCATGCATCGTCGTCGCAAAAACTTCCATCTCCTTCTCCTTCTCCTGACGATTGCTCGTAGTATCACTACTACCGCTGCGACCTCCTCCTCCTCGACGACGCAACGACGACGAAACATCGAAGACGACCTCGGGTTAGAGCGTCGACCGTTCGACGACAGTTTAAAACATTCTTCGCGAGACGAAGAAGTTAAAGAGGAGAATAAAGTAAACGAAGAGTTACTGGATTACCACGACGCGTACCGAGACCACTCTCACGACCACGAGCACTTGGAGGAAGGAGAGCGCGTCGTGCGTTGGGAGCTGTAGATTGAAAGGAGAGAAAGATGACTTTGTGTACGAGTCGAGTCGAGCGTGCGTTGATGATGACGAGACGTTGGAGAAAGAGGAAGAGCGGCGTTGCGAGGCGAAGATGTCACTTTACGGCGGCGGGGTCTTCGTCTACTCCTCCTCCTCTACCGTGCGCGGTGGTTTTGGGCGACAACGCGGAAGATTTACGCAGGACTGGGAAAGTCGTGAAAGAGTCGCTCGATTTGAAGAGAGTCGTTATGATTAAATACGGATCCGACGAAGACGGTTTGCGGGAAGGCGAATCGGTCCGTGTAAAGCGAGCGTCGTCGTCATCGGAGGAGGAGGAAGATATGTTTGAGATGAATGGGTGTTCGGGAGAGACGGCTGCAATCGTGGCGTTGGACCCAACCGGAGGTCTGATTGCAAAGATGGGATTGTCGAGCGTGTTGTGCGTCGTGGGCGTCGCGCGAGATGTGAGTTTAGGCGAAGATATGCACGGGTCGAGAGCAGTGAGAGCCGCTCGGAGAGCGGCGATCGTAGGAGTTCCAACCGTTGTCGCCTCCGCGGTGACGAGGTCGGGAATGGAAGGCAAAATAGACGCGTGTTTGAAAGCGCTGAAGGTGGTACTGAAGCAAGTGAAAGGCGTAATTTCCATGGAACGAGCGAAGAATTGTCCTCGATCGCACTTTCCATTTCCGACGAACGGAAGGTGGGCGTCGCTCGGTACTACTGCGTTTCCGATTGAAGACGAGGCGCTCTCGAAAGCAATATTTGACGATAGCAGCGGCATCGATTTTGCCAGTAAAGACGCGTGGTCGTTTAGCGGTTCAATCGCACCCGCGCGAGATAGCAGTAATCGTGGTAGTAGTAAAACCGGCGAAACGCCGGAACGCAGAAGGAAGGCGATTAGAGACGCATTCGGAGAAGCCGACGTTTTTTTGCACATCCACGTTGCACCAAATTGGATGGAAAATAAGTTCCAGTCGACTCGCCCGGGAGTTTTGTGGCGTCAACAACGCGTTTCTTCAGATGACAGAGACGACGATAAAACACCCGACACTTTTGGTCGGACGTTACCGATGCAAAGCATCGCCGCGGACGAAACGAGAGCCGACGAATCCGGCGCCTCCTTCGTCCGACAATTGGCGACAGAATCGATGATTGCGCAGAGACGAAATGAAAACAACAACAACAACAACAACAACAACGCAGAAGAAAAAAAAGACATCGAAAACAAAGTCATCCCGTCCGTGTTCAAAGTATCTTCCGGAACAGTCGTCGCCGACGATTCGCACAAAGGCGACGTCGACGCCGTCTCCAAAGGATTCGCCGCGATATCCACGATATCCGCGTGGCCGCAAGGCCACGCGTTCGCGATACTCGACGACGTCCTCGTCGAAAGTCTCAGAGAAGTTAGCAGTAGCAGTAGCAGCGGGTTGGTTGGTTTACCGTCCTGGTTAGTTCACATCAAAGAATAGATTTTTCATTAATAAAGCCTACAAATCAATCACCCTGGACAATTTTTGAATTCTATTCAACAACGCGTCGCCATCCTTCACGAACTGTTGATACAACGCGTTCTTCTTATCCGGCCTATTCGTCCTCAATACCCCTTCCACGGCGTCGATTGTACAATTCAACCTACCGCTAACGATGAACCTACTCAACTCTTCGTCCAAAAATTCTACGCTCACCCCAAAAGCTTGCGCCATGCTCGGCACGCTCACCGATCGATAACTTTGCAAGTACTGCGCGTACGCTCTGACTCTACACTCGCGACTAAAATAGCGACTATGCGGCGACAACCACGGCGACAAATCAACCGCGTCTCCAACCAACGGAAACGCCTCGGCAAACTTCGCGTACTCGCACCGTTGCAACGAATTCAAAAAATCCGGCAACCCCGGCGTGCTTAAACTCGCTCGAATAATCTCCGGCGCCATCACCACCTTCTCGTTCAACTCCACTCTCGGCAATGTCACCACTCCAGTCACCGCGCAATGAAACACAAACTCGTCGTACGACATCAACTCGTACGCTCCAAACGTGCTCAAACTTTCCAAAAACAACGTAGACGCAGATTTAAAATCTCTCGACGCGCACATCCACAGCCCCTCGTACACTTTCAAGCGATTCTTTCTCTCCCAATCCGCGCCTCCCGGCATCTCTAACAACTTTTTAATCTCCTCGATGCTCTTCTTCCACATCCCGAGGTCCTCCCAAAACAAACCGACTCTCGCTTTGCTGAACTCAATCTCCATCTTCTGTCCAATCGTCGCGTTCGTTTCCTTGCACTTCTCGTACGCCTCCACGCACTTCTCCTTATATCCCATCTGTGCGTATTTATCCCCCATTTCACGCAACGCCGATTGCACGTCGTCGTCGCCCAAGTTCTCCTTCGCGTCTTTCAAATTCGATTCGATCTTCGTCATCGTTTCCGTTTCAAACGTTTGCATTCGCTTCAACTCCTTCGCGTCTACTGGCCAGGAAAGCTTCTCGCAAAAGTATTCGTAGCATCCAACCATGTTGTTCTCGCATAAAATCGTCCGCATCTCCTTCGCGATCGATTCGGCCGCCTTTTCTTGGCGCGAAGAATCGCGAGCACCTTTGGCCACCTCGTACGCTCGGGAAAGTTTTCGAAGTTGGACTTTGTGGTCGACTTTTTCCTCCTCTTGTTCTTCTCGTTCTTCTTCTTCTTCTTCTTCGTTCTTCTCGATCGTCGTCGTCGTTTCGTCGACACCACCACTTTTTGCGTCGTCGGTTTCCATGTCGTCGGCTTTTAGAGTGCCAACCATGTTTGTTTATTCTTCTTCGCAGTAGAGAGAGAGAGAGAGATCTGACGAAGAAACATGAGAAGATCCTTCAGACTGCTTGTAGGGTTTGACACCCTAAGCAATTGTGTTGCACACACAAAACAGTTAGGGGAGAAAAAGACGCGACATGTAAACAAATGGTGGCGGTGTCGGCGGTTTTCGAAGAAAGCGCGGAAGGAGAACATCCGAGAAGAAAGGGAGAGACGGGAAGAACGGATAACGACGAGGATTTTTTTGCATCTCCTCCTCCTTCGTCTTCTTCGTCTTCTTCTTTGAACACTCTTTGTTCTTCATCGTCCGGGAAACGGAAAGATGGAATTTCGTCGTCGTCTGGAAAAAGCAGTCTCAGCGCGTCTTTGAAGAGCGAAACGGAGGAGGAAGAAGAAGAAGAAGAAGAGGAGGAGGAAAAAGACGACGACGACCGGGAGGAGAACGACGTTTCTTCGTTACTCGAACGACTCGCGCTCGGCGACGAAAAACGCGACGGAGAGGAGAAGAATTATACGAACGCCTCTTTTTCTTCTCTCGCCTCTCGACAACCTGTTGTTGGAGGAAATGCGTTGAAGACGAAAGATTTGCGAGGCGTCGCCGAGTACGTGAATTCAGACGCGTGCAAAAACATCGTCGTCATGTGCGGTGCTGGCGTCTCTGTGAGCGCGGGGATACCGGATTTTCGAACACCTGGGACGGGTTTGTACGACAACTTAGCGGCGTATGATTTACCGTACCCGCAAGCGGTTTTTGAGATTGGATTTTTCAAATCCAATCCGGAACCGTTTTATGTACTCGCGAGTCACTTACAACCGGGGAAATTTGAACCGACGAAGACGCACAAGTTTATTAAACTATTAGAAACGAAGAAGAAACTGAGAAGATGTTTTACGCAAAATATCGACAGTTTAGAGACGAAGGCTGGTGTGAGCGAAGAGAAAGTTGTCGCGGCGCACGGTAACTTTGACACGGCGAGGTGTTTGAGAGGGCACGCGCAGGACGTAAAGAAAGTGATGGAACACGTGGCGAGAGGCGCGCCGATGCGATGCGAGCAGTGCGAGGAGTACGTGAAACCAGATATCGTATTCTTTGGCGAAAATTTACCGGTTCGGTTTGGGAAGTTGGCGAAAGTTGATTTCAATCGCGAAAATTGCGATTTGCTCATCGTCATGGGCACGAGCTTGCAAGTGCAACCGTTCGCCGGGCTCATTGAATATCCGGATATCGATTGCCCGAGAATTTTGATCAACAGAGAGAAAGTTGGCGAGGTTCCCAGCCGACGCGGCTTTTTTGAAAGAGGCACGAGTAAAGGCAGAGGGTTTGACTTTTCCGAGGAAGGGAAGAGAGACGTTTTGTTTCTTGGCGATTGCGACGAGGGCGTGCGTCAGTTATGCGAGCATCTCGAATGGGAGTTAGAATGAGGAGTTTGAAAATTAGAGAGAAAGCACAACATACGCGGCGCGTTATGTATAGAAAAACATAATAATAGTACCAGATTATATATCACTTAATAGACTCTTTTTATCTTCTGTCTGTCTATCTTTTCTCTCGCGTGTTGTGTTACACACGGCTGGCTGTAGACGCGCTGGTGCTGCCGCCGCTGACGACGATCAACGACGACGATCAACCAGCGAGATAATTTTCAAAAACATAAATATTTTATAAAATGTGGACGTCTCCGCAGTCGTTGCGCCGTAGTTGGTGTTGTTCACCGCGCGAACCGTATGAAACTTCCGCCAAAGATTGTTTCGACGACCCGAATTTTTCGGCGGCGAGAGGGAGGAGAATTTCAATCTCGCCTTCATCGCCGCTGCTCGAGTTATTGTTGTTGTTGTTGTTGTTGTTGTTGTTTTGACTCGTTTTGTCGCTCATGCCAGAGAGGGAGGTGCGTCTTTTTCCACGCGCAAAAAAGGCAAAGAGAGTTTGCGCGAACAACACGAAAGCTGCGCCCACGAGGGTTCCTCCGAAAATGTATCGGTTTTTGTGCGATGACAACGGCATGTATGTCGCTGATGCAAGCGCTTCTCTCGTCGAGGAATTTTCCTTTGAAAGACCCAAGTTTGCCGATGATTCATTCGATGTTTTTCCACCCAAAGATGCGCTCGCGCTCGACGAGTTGCACATTATCTCCTCCGTGAACGTGTGCTCAGATGCCGTGTTCCCCCCGTCGTCTGTCACGTGACCACTTTTTATCGTCACGGTGTATTTACCAGCCAACGCGTTCGACGACGCCGCAGAAGAGATTGGCACGGTCATCATCCAAGCGTTTCGACCGTTGACGTCCTGCGTGAGACATTCAAAATCGTAATGGGATACCAAAATGTTGTCGCTGACCGCGTTGATATCCTCGGAATCGTCCACGGCGTTTCCGTCGCAATCGGTCGTTCTCGTGACGGAGTACGCCATGTCCGAGCTCGATAACAACGGGCAGGTTATCGGTTCAGAAAAGTCAACGAGAACCATGTTCTTGTATACTTCTCCAGCAATCGGTCGTGGTGCTTTCGTGTCTGCGATGAGATTCAAATTCTCATCTGTCACCGAGCCTCGCACTTCAGACGTGGCGAAGGCATCGTACCCCGAGCAAAACACCTTCGCTCTGATTTCCCAAGAGCCTTCTTTCAAGCCGTTCAAAAAGTACTGACGATTCAAGTTCCACTTTTGCGAGCATCCAGCTCCGCGAGACGTCGAGCACGAGGCAAGATCGACGTCTTCAATGTCGTATGTAAATATATCGCTCGATGCCGCCAAAACATCCGAGTCAGGATCAAACGCGGTCCAAACTGTCTTGTCGTTGTTCCACGTTCCCGGTTCCCAAGCGTTGATCCACTCGCCAACGCCCGGTCGACGAAACTGGATTCTCACGTATTCGACGTTAGGATGTACCAAGTGATTCGTTCCGGACGTGTCGCCGTCGATTGCATCAGCCGACCACAAGTTCATCGGGTCCGGGTTCGTCACCGTCACGTTGAAGTATTCCGACGACGTCGAGGATACCGTATAGTCCACGTAGTTGTTCCACGTGGTTTCCGACCAAGTCACCGGAGGACACACGCGCTCCCACGTTATGGTACCGGTACCATCCAAAGCTGCCGTCGAGCTGATGGGATCGCGATAGAGCGAACCGATATTAAATTCGCACTCGCTGACGAGCTCTACACTCAGGTGAGAGTAGGAATGCGAATCCGCGCCTTTAGTCACGCGAAGAGTCATCACCGATTGAACCAGCGCGTCGCTGTCGTCGACGGATGGGATATCGTTCAGGGCGTACATGCCGCCAAACGCAGGCAGAGTGTTCCCGTTCACTTTGAAAGTCAAATCGTTCGCGTTCCCACCGACGTCCCCGGAATACGCGTCGTCGGCGACGACGATTAAACCAAACGCCGCACTCTCTCGGTACGGCGTTTGGTTTTCAATGACGATGTCAAAAAGTGCATCGGAATGCGGCGGAATGTGCGAGGCATCCACACCCGAAGCAGCCATGACGTTTTTTATTGACACTCCATTTTCTCTCCACATGGTGTTTGGCTCTCCCGGACACTTTGTGGAGCCGCCGACGGTTTGAAAGATTGGCGTACCGAACCGATTGTCGTGTTTGACTTGCACCACGAACTTATCGCCGTGATCTGGGTCGCCGAGTGAGTAACTCGTCTCCATGACGCCGAATTTATTCCACGCAAACAAGCGATCTATATCAATACTTTCGCCCTGGGACACGCTATTTCCCGCACCTATGCTGAACGCGCCAACGCCAACACTGGCGCTGGTAGAGTGCGATTTCTCGTCCGAAACACTCAAAGCCCAACCCCAGGAGGCGCCGTCGATTTCTTGCGAAATTGAAGTCGAAAATTCGAGCGCGTGTCCACCTCCGGTGAACGTGAGACGGATATTTGACGTGGTCGCTTCCTGACCATCCGTTTCCGAGCCTGACCCGAACGATGGAGTACCACCCGGATCGGTATACGTCGTCCCGTCGGTTGCAGTAAAGTCATTTGAATCAAACTTGAATCTTCCTGGATGTCCGTAGACAGAAGCGTCCAAGAGCTCAGTCGTACCGTAGGTATTATAATTAGGGTCATCGGAGTCAATTCCGAAGCTCGCATCGGCTGCTGTGGCTGCACTCGTCGCTTCAGCGCTCATACCCCGGCTGAATATTGTGTTTTCTTCGCTCGCCGATTTGAGTACGGTTGCTTTCGTTCCCGAAAACGTATCGTCGTACAGTGGTTTCGTAGACGAGAGCCAGTCCTTGGATGCAGGTAACGATATATTAACTAATTTTTCAAACTTTCCCCTTTCATCATCGTGATGAAAAATGCTGTGGTCGTCCGCGAAATCATGGAGCATGCCATAACCGGACAGTTTATTTGGGAGCTCGTTCCACTCCGTCTCTAAATCATCTCCCCAAGCGTTGTCTTTAAAATCGTTATCAATCTCGTCCGGATCGATCTGCGTATCTTGACCAGTAAAAGCTTTACTGAACACGCTTTCAGTAGACGTCAACGGCATGTAGGGCGAAGATTGCAACTCAGTCTCCGCGTCATCGTACGCGGTCGCTTTCAATGCCTCATCCGTCGCGCTCGCGGGATTGAAGTCTGGAGAAGCCCACGTGAGCGTGTTTTCCCAATCCTCGATCGCGGTGCTCAAGCGGTGGATCCAAATCTCTTTGATGACGTCAGAAGTGACCCCTGCACTAGCTAGTTGGTTATCTTCTGCGATGCTTGCATCTGACGGAGGAGGAGAAGGTGGAGGGGAGGGAGCTAGGTCGTTGTCTTCCGCGATAGTCGAAGCGTCGTCGAGCGTCTCTTCTGTGATTAATAATCTCAAATCTTCTAGCTCGGGTATGATTTTGTCTTCAACCGTAAACACGTTGACGAAGTAACTCGTCGGTTGTCTCGGAAACCAAGTGATTTGTTCGATAATTGTTAGGCATGATGTACTGTTAAGATCGAGCGTGTCCGTGCGCACGTACACGATTTCAAAGCCTCCGCCAAGAATGACATCTCCCGGGCGTCCCGGTATGCCGGGATCTTGCGAAGATTCCATATTCCTATCCAAAGTCATATCGAGACTCCATCCGTCTCCCGTTGACGTCGACACGGAGACGCTCGGTCCGCTCTCTTCATCTCCGCCCTCGAGACCTGCGCTGAATCCTATGGTCGTTTGTTTTGAATCTGCTTCAAGTGCTCCTGTTCCTCCTTCTTCCATGCTTCGCGCACCTGCTGCACTAAAAACACCACGACTACTTTTTTTAAGGTTATCAAAGTTAAAGTTGCCTAAACCCAACAACCGTCTCCTCAGCGTGGTTCCAGTTTCAATTTCAATGGCTCCGCCAATAATTGGTCCGAAACCAGAGATCATAGCTTCACTGTTCGTTTTTACATCCATACTCGCACCCCAACCGCCGTCAGTCGACCAACCTTCCCCGACGCTGCCGCTGTACGCCTTGTTGAGCTCGACTACCGTGTTTACCGCGGTTCCCTTTGCGATGGATGCGTACGAGTTACCGCCAGGCGGATCGTGCACGACCGAATAGACGAGACCTCTGATTGGCGCCGTCGCGAAGAACGTCGTCTGGCTGACGTATCTGCTCGCGTACTCCGAACTTTCGCCCCGGACTTTAGAGCGTAAAGTCACGAGTTCGCGGTCGACAGAAGTCGTCGTCGTCGACCAGCCGTCGTCGCGAACGACTTTGAACGCGACGGTGCGTCGGTACGGCCAGACGAGATTTGGTTTAGCATCCTCCGACGTTATTTCGTAATACATGGTAGCATCCGTACTACTGGTACACGTCTCCTTCTCCCGATAGTACCAGTTCCAATTCCATTTGGATGAACCCGTCGATGTAAAGAATCTGCACGTTTTGTCGCTGCTTTTCACGCCGTACGCTTCGCAATCGTCGCAGGACGTGCAAACGTCTTTACATTCGCTCGCGTCACTCGTATACGTCATCTCGTTCGACGACCCGTCGCCGACGCAGTAGGCCGGATTATCAGAGAGTTTTTTAAACGATTGCTTGCTTTTATAAGAACAAGTAGAAGGAGTGCCCTCACCAAATTGAACGTAGCCAGTATCGGCGTCGACGGTGTCGAGGTAACACTCCGAGCCGGCAACTTTCGTCGAGTGGCACGGATCTTCGGAGAGCACGTCATTCGTGACTTGAATCGAAACGCTCAAGTCGGCGTTTGAGGTTGACGAAAACGTCGAGCAGTACTCGATCGTGTCGGTATCCGTGGAATGAGCCTCAAATATTTCCAACTTGACGTATTTTTTTCCCGAAATATCTGGGACTGAAGTTGATGAACCTATGAGATGGAATAATTCCAACTTTGAGGCAGCGTCACCGCTATCATTCACGCACGTTTCGCCATCCGCAATAGAAGCAAACGTTTCAGATAAAGAAAAAGCATCATCATCACTAATCGTGGGAAGCGCGCATAGCATGCCGTGGAACTGGTACTGCGCGGTCTCGCTCTCGCTCTCGAGGAAACCGAGTGTGCGCACCAACAAGTCGCGATCGCGGAAATACGACAGAATATCCGATCCAGAAGCGGTGCAGGTCGCATCTTGCTTATTGTTGTCAAACGAGCTCGCCACCATATCCTCGAGAGTCGGAGCATCATCGAGTTGAATGTAATAATCCATCGCCGCGTATGGCCAATACCTCACGTTTGACGTCAAATCGCTCGCGTCTTCTCTCGTCCACCCGTTGATATCCGTGTGAGTGACCGTGACAGCCGTGCCGCACCCGTTCGCGGGCGTAATCAACATCTCGTAATTTGAATACGATGTGCCACACGCGCCGGCGTATAAACCCACGTCGACCGTGCGCGCGGTGAAATCATAAAAGACCATGTATTCTCCGCCGACGATTGCATCGAGCTCGACGTACGCGCTCACATCTTCCGTGGTGGAGCTCGTCAGACTCAACGTGAGAGCGTCTCCGGTCTCGTCGCACTCGTCTTCTAACGAAGTTCCGGCGTAGCAAAGATCGTGCATGTCATAACTGGCGGCGAATAAAATAGACTCGCCAGGTGTCACCGAAACTTGAAAGTAACCGAGTGAGTCCGCCGTGTACTCCGTGGCTTCCTCGTAATCGCACTCTCCTTTCAACGAGCATATTTTTTTGTACGCCTTGATGGTGGCGTACGGAAGACCGCAGACGACATCTTGCGTTCTGCTTCCAGGAAAGCGAACGATTCCGGAAACAGTCACGACGGTGTTATCTTTGATTTCATCGCCGGCGCTGCCGAGGTGTTTAATGGGATACTTCTTTTCAGATTGTGGAGTATCGTTACCTTGGTCGGTAACTTCAAAAACGTGCACGACGTCGTCGATTTGTGTAGTCGCGCGGACAGTCAGATTGGCCGCCGTCGACGGAAAATACGTCGAAAGAAGAGCATCGAATCCGGACGTTTTTGTAGATTCTGCGTCTTTATTGAACACAATCTGCACCGCGTTTGCAGAGGTTCGCGCGACGAGAGGAATGAAAGCAGATGCCGTTTCGGGAGCATCCGTGACACCCATGGTTACCGGTCCGCCGCTTTCCGTGTAACTATTCGGAGAAGCGAAGGAAAAAGAAGAAGAATTCGTCATCACATCTTCGTACCAAGTTTGCCACAAGGAGTTTGAGTTTGGCATGGTGGTGTCCGCGTTCGGAGCGAGCGCGATGGCGGGATACTCGTCATTACTCGAACTCGATGACTCATCGTTCACATAAAAATCCGTCAAGTATTCAGTTTCTTGAAGCGAATACACCAACCACGGCGTGCCTTTAATTTTGCCTAGATCAAACAAATCGACGGCGCTCATGAATTCAGTCACGGAAAGACTGTCGTCGCCGTCCTCGTCGAATGAATTCCAAACGTCGTCAGGGAGAATAACGAATGCGTCTGAATATTCCATCCTCGTTTGAGCGTACGCGATAAATTCTTCCTTGGATACGTGTGAGCTCTTGTCGTCGTCGGCGTCCACGAATTCCGCCGGTGGTGGACTCGGCGGCGGCGATGGTGGCGGAGGCGGACTTGGTGGCGGACTCGGCGGCGGTGGTGGGCTTGGTGGTGGCGGCGGTGGACTCGGACTCGGCGGTGGTGGGCTTGGTGATGACGGCGGTGGACTCGGACTCGGCGGTGGTGATGACGGCGGTGGACTCGGACTCGGCGGTGGTGATGACGGCGGTGGACTCGGACTCGGTGGTGAAGGTGAGGTGCAATCGCCTTTGGTATAAAAGTCCCATACAGCGCCATAAGTCTTGGATCCCGTACTTGAGTGGAACGTACAATAATCGGCACTTGATGTATAGCTAAAGCCCGCGCAAGAGCTGCACTCGTTGCAAACAGCTTTGCAGTCGTCTAGTGAAGCAGAACTCAAGTACTTATTGCCTGAATCAGTGCATGCTGATGTTTTACCCCATTGTTTATATTTATTACTCGTTTTGGAGTAATCGCAATCCGTCCCCGTGCTCGCGCCCAGCTCAGCAGCCGTGGCGAGGGAAGACGAACCACTCGATGAGGAAGTATCATCGTATTCGAGCGCAATCAAAACCGCTTCGGGCGATTTTATCGTGACTGAATCGTTACTTCCTTCTTCCATCGGTGTGAACACAGACACGTCTTCTGGGTCAAACACGTCCGTTTTGAAAGCGCGAACCGCGACTTTTGTCTTCTTTTGCGAAACTCCGGTCGCTTCGTGTATCTCAATCTCGAAATTCCCGTCGTCGTCGCTAAAGCCGTAGTACGGACACGCCAACTCGTCACCGGTGACTTCGATATCGAAAATCGAGACGCTGCTGCCCAAATCGTTCAGAATTGTCACGTGTTGACCTGGAAACGCCGTCACGTGCGTACCTACGCACGAGTATGTTTGTTCGTAATTTGGGGTGGGAGGGTGTGCTTTCACGTAAAGCTTCACCTCGGACACTACCGTACCCGATGGTCCCGGAATACCGCCACTATGTGCTTGTTTCGCTCCAATGGAAAACCACCAACTGCCACTATCGATAGAACCATCGAGAAAGCTTGAACCTCCGTTGTTATACTCCAAGCCGCGGAAAGCCCAACTACCCGTCACTCCAATCGACGTACCTTCGTATCCATTAACTCCTCGACTCGTTGCAGTGACCGGATTGGACGTTTGCGTCCAGATATTCGTCCCTCCGGAGATTGACGGATATACGATCTTGAATTCGTAATAACCGTCGTCGGATTTACCGTACGCTTCTACTTCGTCGAGACGAGAATACTTGTAATCTGCAGAAGAATCGCCGGTGTGTTTGGCTTCGGCCCAAGAGTCCGCATCCGAAAAGTATTCACCGGTGGAACTGTCGTGTCTGAAGACGAGGATATACCCATCTTCGTCGATTTCAAAATTTTCGGTCGCTCCGAGAGACGTAAGCGACGAGGAAATACATCGTAGCCCACGATCTCCGTTATCATCTGGATCGTCAAAGTCGAGGACGCGAGCAACGATCGAACTCGAGAGCGGCGTCAACGTAGTCCAAAAACTCAATTTAATCTCAGTAACTGAAGCAAACACGTCCAGATTTACTTTCAGGTGCTCGCCGTGATTCAAAGACACGGATGTGCTCGCATCGAAATCAGTAGCCTCAAACGCACTCAGCGTCTCGGCGGAATGCGTCACGTACCGATTTTTTGCCATGTGTGAGCTCTCGCTTGAAGTTACTTTACTACCGAGCTCGAGAAGATCAGTAGCAGACGTCGTGCTTGAATCCAGTCGCGCGCACACGCGCACGTCGGCGACGGGAACTTCTGTATCTCCAGCGACAACAGTGCCATCCACGGTGCCGTACCAAGGCACGACGTACGTGTAGGCGTCTGAAATGACATCCGAATGTGTCGAAGCGTCGTACTTCGTTCGAATAGCGTATTCCCACGTCACCCCGGGCTCTTTTGCCGCGTCGGCGTCGTAGAAAGAAAGCATGTTGTACGTGTACGAGCATCCACTCATGCCGCTATCGATGAAAAGAACGACGTCGTAGCTCGACGTCGATCCGCTCTCGCGACGGAGAACTTCGTAGCCAATCTCGTCGAGAGCCGTGTCTCTGAACTGGAAGACGACACCGGTCGTCTCAATCGACGTCAATAAATCAATCACCAAGCCGTTGTAAAACAACCCAGTCGCACACGGCGTGTAGGCGCTTTGAACGCCGCCGTATTTCGCAATGACACAAAACGTGCGTCGCGATTGCGGCTTCGCTTCCGCGATATTCGCCGATCTGACTTCCCTTCCGAGCTCGTAGATGGATTGCACGTGCAGCGCGGTGAGAACACCGGTGTACGCGCGAAAATCATCGTAGACGTAATCCGAATAATCGTACGGAGAGTTGAAAAGCGTTTTTCCCGCCACGTCGAGTCCTTCTTGCTCCAATTTATGACCATCCCAAGTCGAAGATCCAACCGTCGCCTTTTGTGCGCCATCAAAATATACGGCGAGATTATTGTACTCGGAAATCATCGCGACGTGGTACCATTCTTCGCTTTTCTCACTTGAAGTCAAATCACTTGAAGTCAAATCGTACGAAACTTCGGACGTTGCTCCACAATCGTCGTCGTAACCCGCTTTAAGTGTATATGAGCTAGTTACAGTAAAGTAAACTTTGCGCGTGCATGATGTGCCAGAAGGAGTGACCTCCGAGTAGTAAATGACGTCGTCTTCACTTCTCGAAGAAGCGAAGTGAATCCACGTCATAATCGCGCTCTCGCCTCCGATTGAGATCGCGCTGTTACCAGAATCGATGGGATTCCACGCGTATCCATTGGAGCTCTCGGATGTTTTCAAACACTGACCACCCGGATCGCACCCGACAGTCTCGTACCCTTCAAAAGTATTGTCGTCGTCAAAGGTAAAGTGACCAACCAATTCGATGGCGTCGTCGCCGGTTCTCATCGAAGGGCGCTTATCTTCAAAAGTCTTAGAAGAGAAGGCCTCGCTCTCGTAATCCTTAAACAAGTAGCCGTCCGAATACACGCACACGGCATCTGAGTATGTCGGTGGATTACCGAAACCAAGTGTGACGGTGAGTTTTTCCGTCGCGTCGTTGCACGAATTCAACTGTGCAGAACCAGAATCCATGTCAGTATTCTTATCTGGATACGTGATGGAATCGAAATACACGTCAGCGGAGCTGTACCCGGTCTTGGCTTTTTCGCACTCTAGTGGAAGCATCGCGCTGTTGATGACTTGACTCAGCGTGAACGAATCACTGTTAAATTTAGATTTCACGTACGTCGTGCTGACGTCGTGTTGCAAAAATGCCGTTTCCCATTCGCTCGCATGAAGCGTGCCATCGAGGGGACTCGTGTCGTACTTGCGAAAAGCAGTCTCTAAGATCGTTTCGACGTTGTCGCAGTCGTCGCTATCCGTGACAGCCAGGAATTCTGGAACGGACAGAACGAAAAGATCAGGAAGCGAAATAGTCGACAGCGCAGTCGGTAACGTGTCCGAGCAACCTTGAGCAACCTTAAACGCAGCCGTTCCCGTTCCCTGAACGGTGGCGATGTTCATAGAAGCGCCAGGGGCTGTGCTCGTGCCTTTGAATTTCCATTCACACGCGTAACTGACTGTGTAGTCTCCTGTAATCACACTACCACCGCTGCTATCAGTTGTCGTGAGCGCGTATTTGTACGCCGACGCTTTATCGTGATTGTAGAAATTGGGCCAACTCATGCACTCGACGGTACCCGAAGTCGTCGGATCCGGGCAAGTCGAGCCCGTTGTTTGCACAGTCACATCGCAATACAAGCCGCCTTCAGCGCGACCGTCGGTTGACGTTCCGCCTTCGGATAAATCACACGAAGAAGAGCACGCGGTTGCGGACACCGAAACGCCGAGCGCGAATTCTTCGTCCGACGTCGTCGCGCCGTCGTTGGAAACAGTCACCGCGAGGTCGCTTCTCGAGGTTACAAAAGCTGAACCTGTGAACATGTCGGTTGTCGTCGCAGACTCGCTGACTGACCAGTCCGAAACGTCTATATTGAAAGCCAGGGCATTGTAAAACATGCTTTGCATATTTTCAACGCTCGCAACGTCCCACCCCGAGATGTCTGCGTTGAAAATCGACGCTCCATAAAACATGCCTTGCATATTCGTAACGCTCGCAACGTTCCAATTTCTGATATTTTGATCGAAAGCCTGGGCATTATCAAACATGCCTTTCATGTTCCTAACGCTCGCAACGTTCCAATATTCGATATTTTGATCGAAACTCGACGCTCCGTGAAACATTCTTATCATATTTGCAACGCTCGAAACGTCCCAACTCGAGAGATCAGCGTTGAAGGTATCTTTATCCTTGAACGCTTCGAACATATCAGTCACCCCGGAAACGTCCCAATCCGGCATCACGCCGTACCCGGAATCAGCTCCGTACGTTTCACACTCTCCTGACGTGGAAGCTTGAAGAAGACAAGCAGCAATGGCATCCGAAAAAGTACCATCAGTCAAAGGAACGCGACACTCGCTCGGTTTTGCGCTGATGACACACGAGGCAGAGGTATACTTTTCCAGAAAAGCCGTAGCGTCTTTAAACATATTCGTAGATGTTAAAGCGCTGTTCTCGGTCCAACCGCCGACGAAGTGATTGAAACTCGAAGCTTCATAAAACATCATTTCCATATCCGTAACGCTCGCAACGTCCCACCCCGAGATGTCTTGATTGAAAGCTTCAGCCGTATGGAACATTCTGTTCATATTCTCAACGCTCGCAACGTTCCAATTCGAGATGGCTTGATTGAAATCTTCAGCTTTACAGAACATTCTGTACATATCCGTAACGCTCGAAACGTCCCAATTTCCGATATTTTTATTGAAAGCCTTGGCTTCATAAAACATCCTTTCCATATCCGTAACGCTCGAAACGTCCCAATTCGAGATGTCTTGATTGAAAGCCGAGGCTCCATCAAAAATTGAAGGCATATTCGTAACGCTCGAAACGTCCCAATTCGAGAGATCAGCGTTGAAGGTATTTTTATCCTTGAACGCTTCCGACATATCAGTCACGTCGGAAACGTCCCAGTCCGGCATCGAGCCGATTGCGAAACCTTCGTAATTACTGAAACCACGACCGCCGTACTGTTTACATAAACCGTCCACCGGCGCTTCAGCGAGACAACCGGCGACGTGCGTCGCAAAGTCATCGTCAGTCAATCCATTATATTCATTTACGATGGGAATATACCACTCATAATTAGAATCTGTTTCCGTTTTACTATAGGACTGATGGTTTAGAAACTGACACTGATTGTTAGATACCCGGTAAACAAAAGTGTCACAACTGTTGCATGAAGTGCAAGTATCAAAACAATCGCGCGGGTCGTTCGTATCCTGGTGGTCAGCACCATTGTAGCAATAGACTTTTTGGTTGTTGTTATTGTGCTTTCTGTTATCGTACGCGTAATACCCGGCGCCATCGCACACGCGCGTCAACGCGCCCAACAACACGAAAAAGAACAGAGCAAACAGAAGTGTCGTGCTCCTCCTCGCGCGCTTCTTCGTGGTTTTGGTCATTAAAACATTCCTCGGAACATTCATCGTCTCCCGCTACAGTCGTGTCTCAGACACAGACAGAGGCAGGCGCGCTCTCTCTGTTCTCGATTTTTTTTTAGTAAGATTTTTGTCGCTGTGTGCCTCTCTTTCGATATCGGAGGGACCTGCGGTGGAGGAAAGAAAGTAACGGAGTCAGCGACTATCGTCTGTTCGATCGTTTGAGGAGAGACGAGAGACTGGAGACGAGAGACCGGAACAAGAGACGAAAGAGGAGAGACGAGAGGCGTGAGGGACAGAGATACAAGAGAGCCTTTCTTTTTCTCGATCACTCTTCTTTCGAGTCATCGTCGTCGTTCTTCTTCTACGAGATAACGAGATGCGAGAGAAGAAGAAGTCAGAGAGAGAGAACTCTCTTTCTCTCTCTTTTGCGCGTTCGTTCGTTCGATTCGTTCGTTCGTTCGATTCGGTCGAGAGAGAGAGAGAGAGAGAGAGAATTCCGAGATGCCTCTCACCGCGTCCCCGCGCAAAACGGATGAGAGAAAAGGATCCGAGCCGAGAGGTTTGGCGCGCGCGACTACTACTGCTGCAAAAAATCGACGATTCAGGCGACGACGATGAAAGGAGCACTCGCGGTGAGATCGTACCTGTTGTTTTTCGTAAAGATCGCACCGATGCGCGCGCGGAAGAGGTAAGTGAATTGTTGGTTTTTTTTACCCGATCCGTGCGTCGAAAAGTGACGATTTTCGTTCCGCGGCAAAAACAGAACGGATTGACAAAGGGATCGTAAAGACAGCGACCGCGTGTGAGTGCGAAAAGACGCTGAAAATTCGCCAGAAGCAACACAAAAAACGGAGAATATTATTCTTAAAAGCGCGTTACGCGTCGCTTTACTTGAACTTCTCCCATTTACTACTCTGCGCGAAAGATAAAAACGAAAACCTATGCGCTGAACGCATACCATGGAGAATAGTGCGCAGGAAACGACGAGAATACCTCCGGTTTTTATCGCGAGCGAGGCAAAGAAGGAAGGGTACGAAGAAGAACTCGGACAGCCATTTCTTGAGGAAGATTTGGACACGGATGGAGGGTGCCCGCATCATAAGCATCATCATCACGGGCGACGAGGACACAAAAACCCGTTTAAATTCGCGTTCTTTCTCTTATTGGGAGTAAACGTCGTCGGAGTTATGAAACACTGTCAAATGATGCGAAGGAAAATGGAGTGGTGTAAAGCGCACCCGAAGAAGTGCGAGAAATGGAAGAAGCACCACGGAATGCACGATGGAGGGAAAATGGAAGAAAAGCGCGGCGGCGAGTTCACGCGCAATCCAATCGTGGACTACTTCTGGCCGCAACCGCCGATGTGGATGCGACACCACGCGCACGACGACGAGGATTGGGAGACGACTGTTAAATTTGAAGGCGAAACGTTTCCTCCGGAAGAATTAGGAAGTGAAAATATTGGGTTGGAACAGTTTCGAGTTCCCGAAAATTGGAAGTGCAAAAAGCACGGAAAGCGGGCGCGGGGGAGAAAAGACGACGACGACGACGACCACGATCACGACGATGACGACGACCACAAATACAGAGGCGGCAAAAACTAAACGCGTTGGAACTCTTTGTTTTAATATTATGTATGTATATATTGTTTATCAGAAATAGGAATACACTCGTGCTTTGTTTTATTCGTTGTTGTGTCTATGTGTTGTATGTGTTCTCTCTCTCTCTCTCTCTTCCCATCTCTCGCGCCTTCTTCCCCATCAACCTTCGGCTTCAATCTCTTGACGTGCTCTTTTCATCTTATTCGCAGCTTCCGTCGTTCGCTTCTTCGTCCCAGGCGTCAAAACGCTCTCAGGTACGCCTTCCGTAGTATCGCCGACGAATCTCAACGCTTCGTTGACGTCTACTTTTTGCGTGATGGAAACTTTGTTGACGTGCGAAACGCCAATCAACTGGTTCGCTTTGCGCACAATCTCCGGTCGAAACGTCGTGCAAACAAACTGCGTTCCTTTCTCGGCTCGTTCACTAATCATCGCCGCGACGGACGTTCGGTATTGCGGATCTAACGCGGCGTCGATTTCGTCGAACAAATAGAACGGCAACGGGTCGCACCTTTGAATGGCAAAGATGAGCGCCACGGCGACGACGGTTTTTTGACCGCCGGAGAGTTGCTTCATTTGCATGGTTTCGCCGCCGCCGCCAAAGTGAAGCTTGATTTTCACGCCAGAGTATTTATCCATGAAACCGGCAGCCGCGTTGACTGCAGCGGCAGCTGGAGCGTTTGACTTTTCATCCGCCGTCGCGGTACCACCGACTTCCGGAACGACTGCCTTCTTCCTCTGCATGACCAACTCGCCTTTCCCTCCAGGCACGAGTTGCGAAAAGACCTCCTTAAAGTTCAAACTCGCTTGTTTAAACGTTCTCTCGATCGCTTCGTCTTTCTTACGGTCTAAATGCTCCATCAACTCCAAAATTTTCTTCGACGCCTCCGCGATTTCCGTTCGACGTTCTTTCAATTCGTCTCTCTGTTCGGTGAACTGTTCCCACTGATCGATGGCTTTCTTGTTCACGTGCGACAATTGGCCCAAACCTTCGTTCGTCTTACCGAGTTCTTTTCGTAACTGCTCTGGTGTGTAGCTGTTGTACTTTTCGAACGCGTCGGCGGGTAAGGACCCGACGTCGCGAATTTTGCGTTGGATGGCGTCGACTTTTGCCGCGTAGTTGGCGCGTTTCGACGCTAAAGCTTCCATCTCGCGTTCATCGCTGCCCAAGTTTCCTCGAACGTCTTCAACTTTCGCTCGTAGGTTTTCTAATCGGATCTTTTGACTATCTGCGTCTGATTTAGCATCGGCGAGCGCTTTCACCGCTTTCTTGTGCTTTTCGTTGATTTCGCTCTCTTCCGCTCTCAACGCTTTCAGTTGCGCGGAGAGTTTTTGAAACTCTCTCGTTTTCGCTTCGACGTCGACTTCAGTCGTTTGGTTCGCCAAACGTCTCAGCGAGCGTTCTAAATTCGATTTTAAGGTTTCTTCTAACGATTCGCACGTCGCTTGTAACTCGACTCTCGCCGCGGATAAATTGGAAAGTTCTTCTTTCAGAGAAGCTAACTTGGGATTGAGCTCCTCGAACTCTTTCTTCTCTTGCGCGGTTAATTGCACGTCCAACTTTGTCCCTTTCTCTTTAGCTAAATCTTTCGCGTCCAGCTCTGCCAACTCGATTTCATCCCGCATGGATTTAATCGCGTCCGCGTTTTGTCGAGTGAGTTGTTCCGATCGAGTCGACGTTTCAGAGAAGTGTCTCAACTCTGTCTTTAATCGATCGACGGTTTGCGCCACGTGGCGTCTGTTGGATTCGACTTTTTGCACTTCACCAACCGCCACCGAAACGGTTTGCTCCAACGACGATAACTCCGTTTTCACCTTTCCAGCTTCCTCTTTCAACACTTCGCGCCTTTCCACGCACGTTTTGACCGCTTTTACGGCTTGCAATCGAGATTTGTTTGCGTCTCGGTGACCTCCGCTCATGACGCCTTTGGAGGAAACGGTATCGCCATCCATGGTCACGCAGTTTAAGTTGGTCGTCTTCGACATTTCCGCCGCGACATCGATGTTTCTGCAAATCAATACTCGAGAAAAGACTTGGCTGAACGCAACGTTGTACTTCTCGTCCCGAGTGATTTTGTTTAACAACGGGAACGCGTTTTTATCCTCCGGATATTTCACGTTTTGCATCTGTAAACGATTCAACGGCAAAAATGTCACGCGTCCACCTTTCTCTTTGTTCAAGTGCTTAATAATTTCGCTTCCGATGTCGTCGTTATCGACGACGATTTGGAATAACTGGTTTCCAGCGGCGGCTTCGACGGCGGAGTTGAAGCGACTATCGCATTCCATCAACTCGATCAAAGGTCCGTGGACGCCCGTAATCCCGCGTTCGTTCACGATTCTTTGCACCGCGGCTAAACCTTTGTGCAAATCTCTCGCCATGCTGTATTCCAGCTGCTTCTCGTACTTTTGAACGTCTTCGCCTAACTTGGCCAACTCGCTGTCGAAATCGGCGTCTTTGCGTTGCAACGTCTTGCGTTCGTTTTGCACTTTATTCCTCTTCGCGAGTAACTTTTCGTGTTCGTCGTCCAACTTTTGCAACTCTTTCGAGGCGGACTGTAACTGTTTCTCCAATCGGTCCAACTCTTTTTTATCTTTTTCCTTTTCTTGTTCGATATCTTTGATATCGTTTTCGCTTCGTTCGATTTCTTTCTTTTTCAACGCGATGGTCGCCTTGGTATTTTTCACTTGCTCGTCGATCCATTCGTCTCTTTGTTTTTCCGTTTGAAACTGCGCCGATCGTCCGCGTTTGGCGTGCAACGCGTTCAATTTACGTTCACACTGTAAAACCTCCGATTGCTTGGCATCCTCGTCTTCCTTAGCCTTTTCAAACTTTGGTTTCGCTTTGCTCAACTTGTCGCGAATATCCTTCGCTCGTTCCTCCACGGACGTTTTCTGGTCCTCAGCGTCCGCTTTTTGCAACGTGAACCGCTCGATCGATTCCTGTAAATCTTGCACGTCTAATTCTTTCGTCGCTCGTCGTTCGCCGATTTCTTTCCTTTCCACGTCGATCCCCATCGCTTCTCTCGATAATCGTTCAATCTCTCTTTCGGCGTTTTTCGTCACTTTTTCCAACTCTCTCGCTTCAGCTTTCGCGCCAATCGTTTCCTCCTCGGTCATCCTCGCCCGTTCGCTCGCGTGTCGTCTCCTCTCCTCCACGTCGTCCAACTTTTGCCTCGCTTCCGATAACTCTTTATCGTAAATCGCGTACTCGATGCTCCTCTTCGCCTTGTCCAACTTCACGTACTTCTCCAACTCCTCCTTCTCTTCGTCCAACTCCTCCAAACGACTTTCGATAAAAGTCACGGTTTCTTTCACCGCGTCTTCTCTCGTCTTCGTCTCCTTCATGATTTTCATCGACTCTTCTCTCTTCTCCTCGTACACCGACGTCCCTCCGATTTCCTTCAATAACTCCAACCGCTCTTTATCCGACATCGTCGCCATCTTCGTTATTCTTCCTTGCTGCACGCAATAATACGGATTCGTCCTCGAAAATCCCGCGGATTCTAACAAATTCACAATCTCCGTCTTTGACGCGTGTTTCTTGTCCAAATAATACTCGTCTTTTTTCAAACCAATGTTTCGTCTCAATCGCACCTCGTCTCGTTCCACCGGCATTCTCCGATCTTTGTTGCAAAAAACAATCTCCACGTACGCGCTCATCACCGCGTGCCCGGCGCCTTCGTGTAACAATCTCTGCCGCTCTTCCGCTCTCAACGTGCCAAAAACATCGCTCAATACAAATCGAATCGCGTGGAATAAGTTCGATTTCCCCGACCCGTTCGCGCCGACGATGCAGTTCAAGTTCGCGGTTAAATCCACCGACGTTTGGTCGCGGTAGGTTTTAAATCCTTCCACGACGACCGATTTGATGTGCATTTTTATTTCTTCTTATTATATTTAGATATTTTGTATACAAAAAGCGCGCCTCCCAAAAGCGTTCTTTCGACAAACCTTTTCCTCTTCCTCTCGAACGTTCCCCGCGTTTGCAAACTCTCGGGTGAATGTTTACGACGCGCGTGTTATGATACTAAAGATCGCAATGCACTAGTGTATACACACAAGACGAGTAAAAATGTGAAGATGCATTTTTTTGAATTTTTGCCCAAAATTTGCAAAAAGGCGGGAAAAATTTTGACGCCTTGGATGTCTTATAGACTTACTGGGAGAAGAGAAAAGCTTTGTTTGTCGCGCGTTGACGCGCGTGTGTTTATTTTTTTATACTCTATGTAGAACTAGTAAAGCGTTTTTAACGGTCTCGCCAGGGAGTTCTCTCGTTCTTTCTTTCTTTCTTTCGAGTTGTTTATGTTTATGTTGTTGTTCAAACTCTTTTTTCCGCGAGCGGTATTCTTCGTATTTTTCTTAATACTCTCCAAAGTTCGTATGCCCGGTGTTCTTGGCGTGTTCTCTGGCTTCGTTTTCTCCGACGAGGCCGGTTTGACAGACTAAACACCTGAGCGAAAAATTGGCGACATCGGTGAACAGTCTTCGCTCCTGGTCTTTTTTTGCCAACGCGCGAGCTTTTCGGTCGAATCCGTTTATTTTTGAGATTGGTTCGAGAGAGCAATCGACGACGGTCACGTGCGTGTCCGAGACGTCTTCCAAACCCGGGTAGGCGAAGACTAACGCGTCGTAGTGTAAGCCGTCGTAGATGAGATGGCCTCGTTCGGAGCGTGGGAAACGGTCTTCGCCGTAGATGTCGACTCGGCCGGTTTGGACGTCGTACGCCGCGATTTGTTTTCGTAAGTGCGTGGACAAGACGAACAGTTCGACTTGGCCGCCCCAGGAGTTGGGTCGTAACACCCACTCGGCGTACTCTTTCGGCGGTTTCCCTAAGGCGGCTTCGCTAAACGTGTCCGGGTCGCTCAACACGGCGTCGTGGACAACTTTTCGCAACTCTTTCGCTTTCGCTAAACTCCGGAAGAACACGTACCCGATGGCGTTGAATAAGCACGAGTTATCCGCGTCGATGACTTTCCGAACGGCGACGGTTCCGTCGTCGTCAATATCGAGCGCGCTCGTCGTACTCTCGGCGGCTCTCATTCTCCCGTCGTCCAACATCGATGCTTCCACCGCTCTCGCTAGGAACTCTTCTTCTTCAGTCATCATGCCACTCTTGTCGTTATTGTCGTCGTCGTTGTTCGTAGGAGTAGGAGTAGGCTCCTCCTCAAAACCGTTACCGTTATTCCTAAAACCTGTCGCCTCGCCTACTTGTTTTTGCTCTTTCACCTCCTCCTCTTTTTCTTCTTCTTCTTCTTCTGTAAACTTCACCGTGATCGTTTCGCCGTCCGAAATCCCGAGCGTTTTCAACGATTCCTTTCCGTTCGTATTCGCGTTCGAAACATCACAAGAAACCGTCCTTTGCGTTTCGCCGAAGCCGAATCGGATTTCAGCTATTCTGTGTTTGTTATTATTATGAATACTATTATTACTACGAACAATTTCCGAACACAAATCGTTCAAGGTTGGATCGTCCTCCTCGGATTTTGTTGAGATTACTGTGAGATTGGCGACACCGAGCGGTGAGCGGACGCGCAAACGCATTGATGAGAATGATGATTATTTTTTGTGGTGACTTGTCAAGTTGGTTGAAAACGCTTCCAAAAATGCTACATTTTATCCGCTAAAAGAAACCGGACCATTTACCGAACAAACCGCCAGTAGTACTACCATCCATTTGATTGGTCGGGCTGTTTAAGTCGTCGTTGAATTCATCTTCGAGTATTTCGTCGTTTCCGTCGTCGTCCGAAAGGCCTTCGAGCATGGACATGACTAAATCGTCTTGGTCTTGCGCTCCGGGAGGCATCGGCGGCGCCGCGGGGGCGACGGTGTTGTTGTTGTTGTTGTTGTTGTTGTTGTTTGAACTACCGATGAAAGGTTGCGTGGGAACGTCATCGCCGAATTGAAAGCGGCGGGTGGGTGGGTGCGTCGGCGTGTCGATGCTGCTTTGGCGGAGCATGGCGGGGGTGATGAGCATCGCGCCGCCGCCGTTCGTCGCGGTGACGGCGTTTCGTTTCATCGGTTGGTTCAACGGTGGTGGAGATTTCGGTAACGGTGGCGGTAGCGGTTTACTCGCACTGTTGATCGCGCCGTCTCGTTTCTTCGTCGGCGAAAGGGTTGGTGGTAGCCCGGGAGGAACCGGAGGTGGGATCGTAAAACCCGGTCGCGGTTGTTGCGTCCCGTTCGCTTGCGCTCTCGGCGATAAGTGCTCGAATCCAGGAGGGGCATCGCCTATCGCCGTTCGCGGACTCGTTAACGGCGAGTTGGACGCGCTTTTACTCTTCAAAACTTTTTGCGCCGCCTTCTCCGCTCTTTTCGCTTCTTTTGCCAACCGTGCTTTTTCTTCCTTCTCTTCGCGCTCTAAACGCGCCTGTTCGCGTTCTCTTTCAATCGCCGCGTCGAGTAAACGTTTTTCGGACATTCTCAACGCCGCGTGTCGACGCATTTCCTCTTCTTCTTCGCGCTGGCGACGCTCTTCCTCTTCAGCTTCCCATTCGCTTTTGACGCGCGGCGTGTCCGGGTCTGCCGAGGAGGCTGTCGGTGAATTGTTGTTGCTCGACTCGTCCCGAAGAAGCACGGAGGACGATTTGCCGTTGTTATTGTTATTGTTATTATTATTATTATTATTCGTTTTCTTCTTCCCGTTGGCTTTTTTCGAAGACTCGCCGTTATTCCCGGCGTGTTGCGTCTCGGCACCATTGTTGCTGTTGTTGTTATTCTTTTCAGAATGTTTCTTCTTATTACTTGCAGTACTGTTGCCATTTTTGTTGTTTTTATTGGTGCTACCGCCGAACACTTTCGCGTACGCTTTACTGTCCCTCACGAACACTTTAATCGAACGCACGATTTCCTCGGCGAATAATAAAAGTGTTCCGAGCGCGAACGAAATCGTCGATTTGAGTAAATCGAATACAAACTTTGCCGGTTCTTTCGCCATCATCCATCCAGCGGTAAATGGCGACATTGCCATGGTGCGCAGACATACTCTCAATTGAGGAGATACGCCGTGATGGTGATGATGCCCGGATCCGGGTCCGTTCTTTTTATGCGCGACGGTTGGACCGGCTCGGTTAGAGGAGACTTTGTTGTACACACGAAAGGCCCCGGCGCAGAGATATAAAACGAGCAACACGTACGCCGTCGTACCAACAATCAACGCGAGTTCAGCCGCGGTTTCTGACGAGGACGGTAAGAAGTTTGCGTTGACAAACTGGTTCAAAATGAACGCCGTTTCGGCTTGCTCGTCGAGCGTCTGCGCAAAACCACCGCCGTTGGCGAAGAACGGGTTTCTGTGATACCCTTGCGAACTCGATTGACGATTGTTCTTATTGGTCGTCGAGTCTTTTCTACCATTTTGGTCTTTATGGAAGTTATAGGCGGCTTCTAAGCCGCCATTTTCTCGAGCATCGACCAACGCCAGGACTAAATCGTCCGTGCTCGGTAAATTCGAGAGACCTCCAATGGTCAACTTCGATCCGTTTTCAGTAGCTTTGGTTAAATAAGCTCGCACTTGACTAACGTCGCACCGTAAACGCTCTCTTGAGTTTTCTAGCTTTTCGCGTTCTTTGGAAGAGTCGCTGCTACTGGCGAGATCTCTGAGCTTTGCGTATATTTTCTCGCACTTGGCATCTTCGGCGGGATCTTCCGCGTTGCGCTTCACATTTGGAAGCACAGTGCACGCGTCACCATCGCCAAGTCCCCAACGCCAGGCCGCAGTAGCGTTGAGATTTCTTCTCTCCTCAGGGCTACTGCTCAACGAGGCTGAAACACCAAGTAAAGCCGCAGCGTATAGCATCGTCGCGTCTGGATGCCAATCGTGAGGTAACAACACGCCGTCCACCGCTAACGCTATATCCGTCGGTCGCACTACTTTCCCTGAGCTCGAAGAGGCTAAACCAGCAGCCGCGCCTAGTAGTTTTGCGGCGTTGTCCCACGGATTCACTTCCACCCACGCGATTGCGCACGGTCTTTCCGCCTGAGGAATCTCAATCAACGAATTCGATGTCGTCCCGAATCTCTCCGCGGCTGCTTTGGCCGCCTTCCTAGTGTCCGCGTCGCCGTATTGATCCAAAGGTAAGCGCAAAGCGACTCGCCTTGGCCTCAATTGTCTCGCTTGAATCGTCAACTTTAGTTTTCGAGTGACTTTTGAGCCACTCCCAAACGCGCTTTTCTTGGACACTTTGACGAACCCGGAATCTTTGCTCGTTTCCCAGGGTAAAATTCGCATAATCATCGGCGCCGACCACGACTCTTCTAACGGCGGAACCGTGGCTTCACCGGCTACGACTACGTCTAATTCAGAATCTTCTTGATGCAAAAGAACTACTCGTAACCATAAATCGTGGGTTCGATCCGCTGTCGACGAGTACGCCACGAGTGCAATGCCACCTTGATCGGCGCGACAGCCGTGCACGGTGACTCGATGCGCAGCGCGTAAACTATCTGGCGCGAAAGACACCAACAGAGGACCTAAATCACCCGTCACTGGCGCATCCGTGCACTCTGGCAACTCTTCATCCACGTCGATGGATATTTTGTGGTGCACTATGGCAGTTTCATTCCCGCGTGGCTCATCGAGATTCGTGGCAACGACACTCGTCATGTGATGATTGTTTGCTTTTGCTTTTTTAGAGGTGTAGGACGAGGATTGATACAAATCTTCAATATCCAAGTCCTCGAAAAACGTGTTCTTTTTTCCCGGCGTCATATCTTCAAGGTCCTCGTCTAACCAAAGGTCATCGTCGTCCGCGTTCTTACCTGTGTTCCCATCTAACTTGGCACGATTTTCGCGAAGCCTCGCGTTTCTTGAGCGTCGCGTTTTCCGTTCCGAAATGGTTCCCAACGGGCCGAGCTTCTGAAACGAAAACGAAGGCGCCGTTTTCCTCAATTTCGATGCACCACTTTTACTGTTACCTTGTTGCGCGTCTTTAGCACCTAATGCCTCGCTAAACAAATACGAGGCCATCTCCTGTGAATCCGTCGGCAGAATCCACGCCACCGCGGATTTCTCTCCCGCGTTGGAATGCGCCCCGTTACTCTCGTCTCGTTTCCAATCTTCTGGTTTCATGAATCTTCTTACGGCTCGTAAAGACCACGCCTTCCTTGGCGCGTCGTGTATGACTGCTCTCACGGGAACCGCATCCGGCGCATCCTTCACATCTTTCCACGCTTTAATATCAACTTGAATCTCCAATTTACCCCCGACGCTAAAATACTTCTTCGGCGATTGTTCGAAATCATACGGCGACGCGTTTAGTTCCTCGAAAGCTACTTCCCCATGCACTCTGTGCGTTCTCGGCTTCAAGCTTTGCGCCGATTTCTTCGAAACTTTCTTAACCCTCGTCAAATATTGATACGCGGACGGCGAAAAATCCTCCTTACCTGCCGCCCCTTCGCACCTCACGTCCACCTCCACCGGCGCATCCCACTCGCTCGCTCGCATCCCGTTCAACTCGAGCGTCCACTCGCATCCTCCAAACGAACCCAGCGAGTGCGGACCGCAAAACTCGCACGACGCAGACGACGACGACATTTTCTTCCCGAAGGTGGTTTCCTCCTCCTCCCCTTCCTTTTCCTCGTAAAAGTATTCCTCCTCGGTGTTTTCGCGCGCCTTTATCGCTTTCGCTTTCAACCGCTGAAAATCGCTCTGGAAGTTCTCGAAAGTTGCCAAGAACGTCGCCTCGCGGATTCTTTGAGACGACGAAGAGGAGGAGGAGGACGTGAACGAACTTTCCTCGCTCTTCTTTTTCGAGTTTTCGTCGTCGTCGTTTGACCCGCTCAATCGCTGCGACGAAAACGCGACCGTCGTCGTCTGAATCGTCGTCGCGGTTGCCATCAAAGTCGTCGTCATCATCGTCAAATTCAGAAGCAGAAACGACGAGAGCGCGAAGAAGAAGAAGAAGACACGAAGCGATCCCGATGATTTCCACGACAGCGACAAAACGCTTCTCGTCATTTTCCTCGTCGTTTCCTTTCTCGCGCTCTCACCACTTTCTAACGCTTCTTTTCTCTTTCTAATTCAGAGAAAGCCCGACGGGGGACGAAAAGGAATCAATTGGAAATGTGTGTCCGCTAAATTCTTTTCCGAAACTCTCCCTTTCGTACCACGCGCGCAGAAGAAGAGAAGTCTTCTCTTTCTCTGCGGTTTAAGAATGCGACTCGCGGGTGGTGGTGGTGCGCGCGGGAACGTTTCGCTAAAGAGAAAGAAAGAGAGCTCTTCTTCGCGTCTTCTTTTTCTAATGATATTATGTGTTTGTTTCTGCGGGATTTTGAGTTTTTTTTGCTTTTGTTTCAAGGAAGAGATTTTCTCTGATTTTTAGTACTCTCGTTGGGTATTGCGTGTTTCTGTATATTTCTCTTAGTATTTACCGCATGATCAAACACTCTCTCTCTCTCTCTCTCTCTCTCTCTCTCTCTCGTTTTGTATGCACGCGTGCGCATGGTATATTATTATTTCTTCATTTTTTTTATGGCGTTCTCTTCGTCGTCGTCGTC
>Ga0255763_1000414_pt1 | contig 47445 bp, 23 predicted proteins | sample 041ome_2_FD_179963 | JGI IMG/M metagenome (GOLD analysis project Ga0255763, IMG submission 179963) | Coastal salt marsh microbial communities from the Groves Creek Marsh, Skidaway Island, Georgia - 041406US metaG (version 2) | ecosystem: Environmental > Aquatic > Marine > Intertidal zone > Salt...
GTCGTCGTCGCGGTCGTCGACGCCGTCGCGCGCCGTCGCGATCGCGCGCGCGTCGGCGTCGGTCGACGACGACAACAGCGACGGCGTCGACGACCGCGCGTCGCGCGTCGCGTCGCGGCGTCGCCGGAAGCGCCGCGCGAGATCGCTCGACGCGTCGAGGACGTCGGCGTCGACGTCGGGCGCGACGAAGGCGGCGCGCAGGCGCACGCCGCGCACGACGCGCGTCATGGTGCGGATTTCGAATCGCGGAAGAGACGCCGTCGCGATGTCGCACTCGTCGGCGCGCGAAAGCGGCGCGGCGCGCTCAAGCGACGTCGAGCGAGGACGCGCGTCGTTGCGTGAAACGAAACGCGTCCTCGCTCGACGACGGCATGAGCACGCGGAAGGAGCGCGAGCGACTCGAAGCGCTCGAACAGAAGAATCGAGAGAAGGAGGCGAAGCGCGCGGCGCTCGCGGCGAAGCGCGCGGCGCGCGACGCGGCCAAGGCGACGCGCGCGGAGGCGCGCGAGGACGCGGGCGACGCGGGCGAGACGCGGGACGAGGGACGGGGGCGCGAGGACGCGCGACGGCGTGGGGCGTGGGACGAGGCGGAGGACCTGGCGCTCGTGGAGGGCTTGCGAGCGCGAGGGACGTCGGCGGCGAGGGACGCGGCGACGAGCGATGAGGAGAGGTGGGAGGCGATCGCGACGCACGTCGATGGACGAGACGCGATGGAGTGCTGTCAGCAGTACAGGGTGATGCTGGCGAGGGTGAAGCGAGCGAGGGAAAACGGGGAGAGGGTGGCGAACGGCGAGACGCTGCCGGAGGAAAAAGTCGTGCGAGGCAAGGCGAAGACGAGGAAAATGTTGAGCGTGAAGCAAGAGCAAGAGGAACAAGCGAGGAAGAAAAAGGAGGAGCGGGCGAGGAAGGAGCGGGAGGCGCGAATCGCGGCGAACGGGGGGCGGTTGAGCTCGGAGGATTTGGGCTTTCACATTCGAAGCGGCCCGGATGCGAATCGTCGCGCCAACTGTAACATGGACATTCACATCAGCGGTATTCAGCTCTACGGCGGACGCGATGAGTTGATTCAGGAAGGGGTTTTGAAGTTAGTGTTCGGGACGAAGTACGGTTTGGTCGGTCGAAATGGATGCGGCAAGTCGACGCTGTTGCGAGCGATTTCCGAACGCGTCATCAAGTTGCCAGAATTTTTGCACATCATTCACGTCGAGCAAGAGGCGTCACCGGACGAGCGGTCCGCGTTGCAGACCGTCGTGGAGACCGACACCGAGCGTCTGTACTTGCTCAATCTAGAGAAGCGAATGTTGGACGAAGAACTCGATCAAATCGATGGCATCGACTTGAACGAGGTGTACGAGCGCCTGGACGAAATAGACGCCGACACGGCGACGGCGCGCGCGGGACAAATTCTGGGCGGTCTCGGTTTCGATCCCGAGGAGCAAATGAAGGCGACGAAAGAATTTTCCGGTGGTTGGCGCATGCGCATCGCGCTCGCGGCGGCGCTGTTCATGACGCCGGATTTGTTGTTGCTGGACGAACCGACGAATCACTTGGACGTGCACGCTTTGACGTGGCTCGAAGAGTTTTTACGAAAGTGGGAAAAGACGGTCCTCATCGTGTCGCACGATCGCGGCTTTTTGAACGATTGCACGACGGCAACAATTTTCTTGCACCACAAAAAGTTGCGCTACTACGGCGGATCCTACGATACCTTCCTCAAGGTGCGCGCTGAGCACCGAGCCAACGAGGAGGCGATGCAGCGAAACCAAAGTTTGCGAGAGTCATCTCTGAAGCAATTCATTCAGCGATTTGGGCAAGGTCACAAGAAAATGGTGCGTCAGGCACAATGTCGCATGAAGATGCTCGAAAAATTACAGAGCGAGCGGGTGGACGTGGATTACGATGATCCGTATCTACGCATCAATTTCCCATCCGCGTCGCCGTTGCCGCCACCGTGCATCTCCGTGATGAACGTCGCGTTCGGTTACGAAGGCTATCAAACCTTGTACCAAAACTTAGACTTTGGGTTAGACATGGATAGCCGAGTCGCAATCGTCGGACCGAACGGGGCTGGTAAATCGACGTTTTTGAAGCTTCTCGAGGGTGACATTTTGCCCACCAAAGGTTGGATTAATCGTCACACCAAGCTTCGGCTAGCGCGTTTCTCTCAACATCACTTGGAGACGATGAAATTGGAGGAAGATTGCGTAGCGCACATGAAGAGACTAGACAGCGAAATGCCTATAGAGACGGCGCGAGCGTACTTGGGTCGATTCGGCCTGTCTGGCGAGCTCGCGACAAAGCCGATTAAAGTTTTGTCCGGCGGGCAAAAGTCACGTCTAGCATTTGCCGAACTCGCGTGGAAGCAACCTCACATTCTCCTTTTGGATGAACCTACTAACCATCTTGACTTGGAAACGATCGAGTCACTTGCCATGGCGCTCAACAACTTCGAAGGCGGCGTCGTGTTAGTCTCGCACGACGAGCGTCTCATTTCGCTCGTCGTCGATGAAATTTGGATTGTCACGAAGGGCGACATGAAATCCAATCCTCCGGTCCCAGGAAGCGTACAAGTTTTCAATGGATCGTTCGACGATTACAAAGCCAAGTTGCGCGAAGAGTTTTCGGGCGGCAACTTGTTGTCGGAGAAACGAAAAGCCGAAAAGAAGAGGGGAGGTGGGCGTGCGCCCGAACCCGAACCCGAACCCGAGAAGGCGCCCGCACCGGCGAAGCCTCCCGGAAAGATCATGATGGACAGTGCGTTCACAAAGTCCACGTCAAACGATATCTCCAACGAACAAGATCGCCCGACTTCGTCCCAGGTGAAATGGGTTCCGCCTCACTTGCGAGGCGCCGCGCAACAAGACCAAGAGAACGCGGGCAGCGCCGACCAAGCGTGGGGCGACGAATGACGCGTGCGCTCAAATACACACACACGAATTGAAAGTTGAAAATAATATAATACAAGAATCGAATCACAACAATTAATCGCTACTCTTCCTCCTCCAGCAATGATGCCGGATCAGTCGGCGACGTGTTCCACCTAATCGCTCGCCACGTCAGCAACGCGCCGGCTTCGCTGAAGATGTCAACCAAAAGCTCAGACAGTGCTCCATTTATCACTAAATCACCCTCGGGCGACGATCCAAGCACGGGATCTCCCAACCCTAACTCGTGAAACTTATGCGCCACTTCAATCTGCGTGATAAATATCAGCAGCCCCACGGCGAAACATCCGCCGCTCACCGTTCGTCGCATAGCCTCCCGAAACGTCCCATCGAACGCCTTCCGCTCGTACGCCTTCCCCGCCAGCCCCCCCACGACCCACACGCTCGCTAATTTCGCCCCATGCACGATTGCGGGCAACAAATACGCTAATCCACGCCACCTCGGTCCAATCGGCGCCAACCACGACGGAATGTTTCCCGCGCTGAGCGCCGCCACCGCCACGAGCACCTGCGCGGACACCGCGACGAGCGAATCCGCGATCGGCAACCCGCGGTCGACTTCAGAGATCGCCTCTGGGCGGAAGCGCGCGCGCACTTCAGTGTTCCCGAACTCCAGGCCGCGTTTGAACTCCTTTTCGACGTCGACGGATAAATCAATCGCGAACGCGTCATCTTCATCTTGCGCGTCTTTCGACGCCTTTTCCTCGCTTTTCGACGGCTCCGCGCGCGTGTGAGTCGCGCGCGATGTGCGCACGCGCGAAAGACGCGTCGACGGCCGTAGGGCGGCGCGAACCCGCGGCGACGTCGCGGCGCGCATGCTTCGGCGCGTCGAGGTGTGAGGTACGGACGAGGTTGGCCGCGCTCTGGCACCGCGACGCGCGAGGGAAGGCTTCGAGCGCGCTGAAAGAATAGATGATAAATACAACGAATCGCTGCGAGCGTCGAATCTCGCGCGCTCGAAAGTTCAAAAGTATTCGAGGCCCAAAAATCTTCTGAGCGCCTCTACTATGGGCATTTGGAGCGTCATGACTGGACCTTGTCGCGCGGCTGCGGCAAAGTAGCCCCTGTATAACCCGCGAACGCCGTGATTGGCGATGACATCGCGCGCGATGGTCATCGCGCCTCGCTTGTCGCCGACGTTGGACATGACGAGCGTCTTGAGCGTGTCCACGGGTTGCGTGACGGTTTGCGCGACGACGCCGCTCGCGAACGAGCACGTAAAGTGCAACGGCGGCGCGTCCTCGCTAAACGTCCCATTTTTCAACAACCATCGTTTACTGACATCATACGTCGCTAACTGCGACCCCGACAGCGTCATCGCGCGCGCCACGCACGCCCCCGCGCCTCGCCACAATCCGCGTCTCACGCCTTCCTCTCTCGCCACCTCCGCGAACGCCCCCACCGTGCTTCGATACCCGCACTCGCTCGATTGCATCCGCACTCGCACGACGTCGATCGGATTAAACACCACCGCGCCTATCCCGCCCGTGACCGCCCCCGCGAGCACTCGCGCGCCGACGCCGTCGCCGCCGAAGACGCGCAGCGCCTCGTCCCGCGTCGTCGGGTACAGCCCGATTCGAAACCCCGTGTACGACAGCCCTCGCATCCACGTCGCCGCGAGTCCCGGCGCGAGCAAGCCCCGCGCGAATCCATCGCGCGCGATCGCCTCGCGCGCGAGCGCTCGCAGCGCGACCGCGTCCGGTCGTTGTTGCGCGCGAACCTTGAGCACCTCGAGCGGGTTGAACACCGTGTCCGCGAGCGCGCACCCGACGCCCGCGGCCGCCCACTCGCGGGCGACGTCGGGCGCGCCGCGCGCGGGCGTCGCGCGCGTCGGCGGTGGCATCGCGTCCCGCGCGCGGCGCCGAGCGGCGCGGCGGCGATTGGCGCTCGGGACATCGCGGCGCTCGGGACGCGACGCGACGCGACGCGGGACGCGACGATGCGTCGACGCGCGACGCGAGCGCTGATGCGCCTGACCGCGACGGCGTCGTCGGCGCGCGCGGGCGCGCGCGAGCGCGGCGCGGCGAGCGCGGCGAGCGGCGCGCACTTCGCGGGGACGACGACGCGGCGCCCGCGCGCGGCGCGACGCCCGATCGAGGTGGAGCGGACGACGATCGATCAGGACAAGGCGCAGATTCGACAGAGCGCGCGCGTGCGCAAAGCGCTGAAGCGCGTGGTGCACGAGGAGCTGGCGCACAAGTTTGACGGCACGGGGGCGAACGTGATGGACGCGCGCGTGTCGAAAGATTTTAAGACGGTGCACGTGCTGTACGGAACGACGCGGATGGGGGAGGAACACATCGCGGGGAACGCGTTGGAGCGGAACGCGCAGAAAATACGGACGATGCTGTCGAAGATGTTGACGATGAAACACACGCCGCGGTTGGTGTTTCGATTCGAAGGCGCGCGGAGCGAGGCGCAGCGGCAGTTTGAAGAGGCTTTGGTGCGCAGTTCGCGCGAGTTTGCGGATGAATTAAGAGAGGATGAAGACGAGGATGAATCGACGTGGGACGACGACGACGACGACGACGACGACGACGACGACGACGACGAAAGTTCGTCTTCGAGCTCGTCCTCGAGCAGTAGCAGTAGCAGTAGCAGTAGCAGCGGCAGCGGCAAACGCCGACGAGAATGAGCGTGCGGTCGCGGCGCTTGATTTCACCTAGCGTGTTCTATATGTATAACAACAAATTTTCTACATGTCTACCACGTTGCGCGCGGCCCGAGCGTGCTCGAAGCTGTCATCGATTCCGGAAGCAGCACGCCGCTCGACCAATGGACTAATTTCGGCGCGTTCGCGTGTCGCTCGGCGAACGTCTTTCCATCCTTATTCACGAACCCAGGTGCGTCGTTGGCCCCTCGCTGGTTCACCTCGACGTTCTCCGGCGTCTCGCTAAACTTGAGCCAACAGTCGCCCGCGAAGTGCTGGTGCGCGTCTGGTTCAAAGCAACCGCCCTCACCGACGTCTTTGGGACACCAAACGAACACGTTGCACGGCAAAACTTCTGCACCGATTCCGTCCGGCTTCACCACGTGTTCTTTGCACCGCTCACCGCACTCCTCCGCGGTTTCCGTCGTGTGATGTATTCCCCAACGAACCGCCACGCCGTCGTACGACGCGTGTTCCTCGATGTGCGCTCGCAACTTCTCGCGCCCGCTCGCCGACGCGTGAGCGAATTCTCTCGCCGTCGCACTCATCGCCAAGCACGTCAAATTTACGTGCGCGTAGCCATCGACGGCGGGCGAACCGCACTCTCTCTCTCGCCGCCGAACGTTCGCCGGCGTCGTCGTCGCCGCCGCCGTTTCGGCCCGCGTCTCCTCCACCTCGGGCGCCAGCGCATCCGCGCGCGGCATCGTCCGCTCGAGCGACGACGTGCGATGATTTACCGACGCCACCTCCGCGCGCACGCGTCCGTATCGCCCCTCCACGCCGCGCGCGCTCGTTCCAAAGTACATCTTAATCAATTCGACACCGACATTCATCAACGCGATCGCCACGAGTCCGTAGCGCACGAGCGCGCTCTTGCGATCGCCCGCGGAGTGACCGCGAGATTGAGTCCCGAGCATCGAAACCGAATCGCGCGCGAACGAACGCGCGCGCGCGCGCCGCGAAATACGGTCGCGCCGTCGAAATTAATCGCGCCCGACTTCACACTCCGACGCGATCGACGCGCGCGCGTCGTCGCCCGCGATCATGATCGGCGCGCAGACGCCCTCCGCACCGTCGGTCATGACCCAGTCGGCGTCCGCGGAGGCGCTGAATCGCGTGATGTCGAACGAGATGCCGACGGCGTTCGACGAAAAGTTGAGCAAGGCGCTCGATGACAAACTGCGGGAAGAGGACGTGTACGAAGACGCGGACGAGTGCGCGCGACGCGAGGAGGTGCTGGGGGAGATAAACGCGTTGTTGCAAGACTGGGTGCTGGCGGCGAGCGAGCGAAAGGGGATCACAGAGGATATGCGGCCGTCGTGTAACTTGTACACGTTTGGGAGCTATAGATTGGGCGTGCACGGACCGGCTGCGGATATCGATACGCTGTGCCTCGGGCCGAGACATCTGAGCCGAGAGGAGGATTTCTTTGGATGGGATGAGAATGATTACGAAGGGTCGTTTTATGACGTGATGCGGAAACACCCTGGAACGGAGAGCATCGTGCCCGTGCGCGACGCCATCGTGCCGGAAATCAAACTCGTGTTTAGAGGTTTTGAAATAGATATGGCGTACACGAGCTTACCGTCGTACACGCACGTGCCAGAGGACTTAGACGTGTGTCAGACGTCGGTGATGATGAATTTGGACGACCCAGGGGTGAAATCCCTGAATGGTTGTCGCGTGGCGGATCAGTTGTTGCGCGTCGTGCCAAACCACGACGCGTTTCGAGTGGCGCTTCGCACGTTGCGTCTGTGGGCGCAGCGGCGCGGGGTGTATAGCAACGTCGTCGGGTTTTTCGGTGGCGTAAACCTGGCGATTTTAGTAGCGCGCGTGTGTCAGTTGTACCCCAACGCCGCACCTTCCATGCTCGTGTACAGCTTTTTCCAACTATGGTCGGCGTGGCAATGGACGACGCCGGTGATGCTCGTACCCATCGTCGACGAAGGCTTACCCGGGATGCGAGTGTGGGACGAGCGTGTGAACAAGGCAGAGCGATATCAGTTGATGAAAATCTTAACTCCGGCGTATCCGGCGCAAAACTCTACGTTCAACGTGAGCGTCAGCACGCTCGAGGTGCTCAAAGCCGAGTTCAAGCGCGGCAAGGAAGTGACCAAGATGATTCTTTTAAACACCGCGAAGTGGGAGCAGCTGTGGTGTTCGTTGAACTTTTTAGAAAAATACAAGCATTATTTGATGGTTACCATCTCGGCCAAGAACGAAGATGACTTTAAGAAGTGGGAAGGTTGGGTCGGCTCGCGAATCAAGCTTTTAATCCAAGGCATCGAAAACGCCACGGGAGGGCAAATGCTTGCGCATCCCGGCACGTCGAGGTACAAAGATCCGGAGAAGGACGAAAACTCGCACGTCACGCTGTTCTTGGGGTTATTTCCTTCGAGCCTGAAGAAGAAGGAGGAGAAGGTTTCGCTCAACTTGAATCCCGCGGTGGAGCAGTTCCAAATGACTGTGACGTCGTGGATGGATCGCGCGACTGGGGAATCGAACTGGGTGCCCGGGATGCAGGCGAACGTCAAATATTTGAAGCGCAAGGATTTACCGAGCTTCGTGAAAGAAGAAATCGACGGCTACGTCAAGGACATCTACGCGCCGGAGAAGGAGAAGAAAGCGGCGAGCGCGGAGGACGAGGAAAAGAAAATCTCCGAAGAGAAACCTTTGCCCCTGGGAGACGATACGAAGGCGGCTCGCAAACGCAAAGAAATGCAAGAAGACGATTCAATCACGCAATTGGACTCGCTCAACGATGATTTACACGCGGGGACGGAGACCGCGGCGGCGAAGAAGGTCAAAGTGAGCTTCGCGCAAGTCGTCGCGAAGAAATAGACGCGTCGTCGTCGTCAACTATTGTGATAAAAAGTGAAGTGCTGATTTAGACGAAGACATCACGAAGACACGTCGGCGCGCGCACGTCTATCGCGTTACGCGTCGAGACGAGAAACGTCCAAAAAAGAAATGGTTTTTAACTGCAGTCAACCGCTCTACCACTGAGCTAAGACCCCGAGTGCCCTAAGTATGGGTCTGTCGTAGGGGCCTCCGAGAATTGAACTCGGGACCTGTTGATCACCAACTTTTTCATACTTTACGACTTCAAATCACTATGAGAAGACGCAACTATACGAGAGAACATAAGTCGTGGTCGCCCCGGGTCGCGACATACACTCGCGATGTTTGTTACGGTTCTTTAACGTCGTGTCGTCGTTTGGTTATATCACAATCTAATCACTTCTTCTTCGCGCGAGCGCCTCCGGCTGCGGATGGTTTCCCTCGCTTACCGGACGCCCGCTCCTTACTCTCGCCGTCAGCCTTCTTGCGCTTGCTCACGCGGTTCGCCTTTTCCTTCTCTTGCTGAATCTTCCGCGCCGCCGCGTTGACGTCGACGACGCCGCCGCGCTTCTCCTTCGCGAGCAACTTATCGATGATTTCCGAGCTCTTCTTACGCTCAGAATCCATATCCGTCACGCTCGCAAACTGACGTCGCTTGCCGCGAACCTTGACCTTATCGTCTCCCGGCACTGGGGCGTTGAATTTGCCGACCGACGCCGTGGAGTGCGCGACGCGCGCCGCCACGTCCTTCATCTCCCGTTTCCCTAGCTTCCCGCTCCCCACGGAGTCCTTCTTACCAGTCACCGCCAATCGCAGCGTCGGCGGTAACGCCTTCGCACCCTTCTCCGCCACCGCGTTCATCAAATTCTTATCTTGTTTCTCTCGATTCTTCAACGTCCGTTCCCGTTTCTCTCGCTCCTCGCGCGTAAACGGGTCCTCCGTCTTCCCCGGCACGTCCGTCATCTTCCCCGGCGCGATGATGACATCGTTCCCGTCCCTCGCGCGTTGATACCCATACCGCCGTTTCCATTCATCCGTCTTCTCATCGAACACCTCCTTGCTTCGCTTCCGTTTCTTGATCCCCTTCTCCTTCGCGAACTTTTCCCACTTCGTCAGCGGCGCCTCGCTCGGGGGCAACGCGCGCAGCCTCGGGAACGTCGTCGTCGGTTCGGGCAACTGCGCGAACCGTCCGTGCGCGTCCGTTTCGCTCGGCAGCGCGAACAACTCCGCGACCAGGCGCTGGAGGACGTCTCGCGCGCGCTCGCGCGCGTGCGCCTCCGCCTCGCCCGAGTCGGCGGCGGTGACATCGAGCGGCGCGGCGTCGACGACGCGCAGCGTCCCGAGATCGATCTCGAGCGGGCCGTCGTGCGCGCGCACGGCCTCGAGCGCGGGTTTCACGCGCACCCGTCCGGTGTCGGCGTCCGTCTCCATGCGCGTCGTCGCGGCGCGTCGACGCGGCGTCGCGGTGTGCGGCGGCGGCGGCGAATCGGACCCGACCGCACCGCGCGACGCGAGCGCGCGCGAACGCGAGACGCGCGCGCGAGAGACGCGCGACGAGGTGCGCGATGACGCGACGCGACGCGACGAGGACGACGACGACGACGACGACGACGCGACGCGCGAGAACGCGAGAGGCCGATCCACTCTAGAGTCACTGCCGCGTCCCGCTCATGACGCGCGCAGCGCTCGGTCGCGCCGAGATAAACCACCGTCGAGCGATGACGCACGCGATCGAGCGCGCGTCTCTCGGGACGGGCGCGAGAGCGCGAGCGACGCGCGAGACGCGGCGAACCGTGAGCGAGGCGCGCGGGCCGGTCCCGCGACGCCGGAACGCTAGCCGGATAAACGAAAACGCGCGACCGCCCGTCGCGCGCGCGAAGCCGATGATGAGACACACTTGTCCGTACCATCTGATTTCGGTGACGATCAAACTTGTGAATCTCGTTAAGCTGAGGCTTGGAAACGCGCGCGAGCGGCGGGTGGATTTTTCTCTCGTCGAGCGACGACGAAGACGACGAAGACGACGGACGACGACGCGGGTGATGCTCGAATCAAGGCATAGTTCAATTGAGGACTCCGTGTTCAGTGGCTTCCTTTGAAACGAAATCATTTTTGATTCCTGACGCGATCGTTGGTTTGTTTGTTTGGTTTTTCTCGCCGTTTCGGCGGTGTGGGTGATGACTTCGTCAATATATCTTAGGACACCTTTAGAGCGTTTCGGCGCGGTGAAAAGATTCACGAAACACTGACACGCCGCTGAATGGATTTATTTTACTTTTCGATCGATGTTGGGTGCGAGATTTATCTCGAACGTGCGCGCCGCGATTCAAAGATTCGCGGACGCGTCAGAAGACGCCCGTAGAGTGACGCTTGGGTAAAGCGGGCTTCGTGTCTGTCCATGACTAACGGCCTCTAGAACCCCTGCTACATCCGTCGTCGTCGTCGTCGTTCTCGACGTTCGTTTTTCTTCGACTTCAATCACGCCGTCGTCAAGGAAGATGAAAACCTTAACCCAAAAACTTTACCGAATACCCAATGTGGATATTTTGTGACCATACTCTCTGAGACGATGATCGAGCGAGCGGACGAAGACTGACATTTTCACTTTTTCGCTTCTTATTTTCGAACGCAGATGACAACGAGTGCTGCCATTCGTTGCGCCGTCGCGACGCCGCGCGCGGGACCGTCTCGGCGTCGGCTCACCCGCCGCCGCGCGGCGGCGGCGGACGACGAACCGGTTCCCCCGGGATGCGCGAGATACGCGGTGGAACTGAAGAAACCGCTCGGCATGTTTCTGGCGAACGATAAAAATGGAAATATTTTTGTCGAAGAACTCGTGCCCGGCGGTGCGGCCGAGCAGAGCGGCCTGATTAGCGTGGGTGATAGATTAATCGCTACGTCGGCGATCGTGTTCAACAGCGAAATGGACTACGGCGGAGTGAGCGTTAAAAAAGGCGAAGAGCAAATCAGATTTTCCACTCGTGGAGAGTCGTTCGACGTCGTTATGGCGGCTATCTCTACGTGGCCCGCGCCTCGAAAGATGAAGCTCGAGTTCCAGCGTTGCGACGACGAAGAATCGTCTTGAGATTATTTGTAGATTAGATTATTTTGCTAGATTTGTCAATGTGACAATTACAACGAACAAATAACGAGTTACCAGATCGATGATCCTCCCGAAAAGCTTGGCGGCGGTGGCGCGTACGTCGTCTGTTGCATCATCTGCTGTGCGGCGAGTTGCGCTTGCAACGCCGCGACTTGCGCCTCGAGCTCGCGTTGCCTCGCCTCGACAGCAGGATCGACAACCGGCACGTGCACGACTCGAAACGCAGGTTTTTCGAACCCGGGCGGCGGCGCTCTACGCGTCGCGCCGAAATCAGGCGGTGCCGCGGACAGCGTCTCCGCCACCGGCGCGGGCGATGTCTCGACCGCCGGCGCCTCGGCCGGCGCCTCGGCCGGCGCCTCGGCCGCCTCCGCGGCCGCCTTGGCCGCCGCCTTGGCCGCCTTCAATTTCGCCTTCGCGCGCCTCGCTCGATCGATGCGCGTGCGATCGTCCCACTCAGCGAGTAATAGTCGAATCTCGCCGCTCACCAACACCGGTCGTTCGCCCCCATCGCTCGGAATTTTTCTCGCGCGAGGCACGGATTTCGTAATCGACATCGTCGTCGACTCGCCGTCCTCGTCCTCCACTCGCACGCACCAACACGACGCCCCCGTGTCCTCGAACGTGTGCCAGAACACCTCACTCACCTTCGCCATCGCATCACTCGTCGTCGTCGTCGTCTCCGTCGTCTCCGTCGTCTCCGTCGTCGTCTCTCCAGTCGCGTCGTCGTCGTCCCTCGCCGCCGTCGTCGTCATCGTCTTCGCCATCTCCTTCGCCGCCTTCCTCGCGATTCCCGATCCCTTCGCCACCTTCCCCCAACGATCGTCCTCTCGTTTTTCCATCGCCATCGCCGCGTGCGCGCGCGCGCGCATCGCCTCCGCCTCGGCTCGCCGCGCCGCCGTCTCGCGCTTCTTCGCCGCCCTCGTCGTCGTCGTCGTCGTCCGTCTCGCGCGCGTCGCCGCCGTCGCCGCGCGCGCGCCGCGCGCCGCGTCGCCACTCTCGCCGTCGTCTCGCCCGTCGTCGCCGCGCGCGTCGCCGTCGAGCGTCGCGAACGGGTTCGCCATCGCGTCGCGATGTCCCGCGCGCGCCGCACTCCATGCCGCCGCGGTGCGTCGATCTCGCCTGGCGCCTCGCCGTGACCGCGAGCACGAGCGAGACGAACGCCAGCGGCGTCTCGCGCGTCGTCGTCAGGCTGACGCTCGAGGACGACGACGCGCGAAGCGACGACGACGCGCGAGACGGGCGTTGGTTCGAGCAGATGGAGATGAGCGTCGCGCAGTTCTACGCCTTCGCGGGCGCCGTGCGCGAGGCGCGCGCGGCGATGCTCGAGGGCGCGTGATCGCGCGCGCGTCGTCGCGCGCGTCGGCGATGGCCAGCGCCGGCGCGCGCGTGAGCGGTAGCCAGCGAACCGTGAATGAATGCACGAATGAATGAATCGTCGCGCGTGGACGCGACGCGCGTCATCGCGCGTCATCGCGCGGACGGACTCGCCGATAAAAACGCTCGCGCGCGCCCCTCCGCGCGCGCCGCGCGAACGGCGTCGGATCGAGCGCGCGACGTCGATCGCCGCCATCCGCCGCCACGCGCGCGCGACGCCATTCGCGCGCGCGCCGACGCTCGACGCGCTCGACGCGCTCGACGCGATGGCGTCGAGCGATGACGACGACGCGCGCCCGACCGCGGACGCGCGCGACGCGCGCGCGACGCCCGAGGGCGCGCTCGAGCGGTTGCGGCGCGCGCACGGACGAAGCGCGAGCGCGAGCTCGGCGCGCGTCGTGCGCGCGTGCGACGCGGTCGAGCGCGCGATCGCGGAGGGAGACATGCGAGTGAACGCGACGTCGGTGTTCGCGGCGGCGTTCGGGGCGCTGGAGCGGGCGAGCGCGCGGGCGGGGACGGACGGGAGCGAGGACGCGCTGGAGGCGCTCGAGGCGGTGTGCGCGTGCGCGGCCGAGGCGGCGGCGGACGTCGATGGACGCGTGATACGGGCGAAGATGGAGCGGACGATCGAGGTGGTGATGGGATGCGGACGAGTGGTGAGCGAGAGGTCGCCGAAGAGCATGCGACACGTGGCGAGATTGTTGGCGTCGTGCGCGGCGGCGGCGGCGACGACGAAGGGCGAGTCGGGAGGAGAGACGAGCGAGAAACACGGGAAGCGCGCGTTTCAGGCGACGTTGAATCTGTCGATCGATGGAAGGCCAAAGGTGCGGAAGGCGGCGGTGCACGCGCTGGGAGACGTCGTGCGAAGGGTGCGTGGGGACGCGGCGCGCGCGGCGGCGTACGGGGAGATGACGGCGGCGTTCGCGAGAAAGATTGGCGAGGCGCCCGAACGCGCGGCGGCGGAGATGCAAAAGGCGCGAGGTGCGGCGGGTGCGAAAGATGCTCGCGCGCGCGCGACGGCGGCGGCGACGGAGGCGCTGTACATGCTCGGCGCGATGAAGGTTTTGTTGCCCGAACTCGCCGAACCCGCGTGCGGGGCGTGCGCGGATGCGTGCGCGGGATTATTGGATTTGGATGAGCCTTTGCTCACGCAACACGCCACGGAAGCGCTTCTGGCGCTCGCAAATTCGCCCACGATGGATGCCGATGACGGCAGCGAAGGCGTGAGCGCGGACACGATCGTAGGGCTGATGGCGCCCATCGCCGCCGTGGCGAATGCGAACTTGAACACGGCGCCGACGATGGTGATTTCTTTGGCGCGCTTGCTCTCTCGCGCGCAGTGTAAGCTCCACGCCATCGACGCGCAAGCCTCTGCAAAAGCGTTGCCGACGACGTTTCATTCCCTCGTGAAGCTCTTCGCGTCGCCTCATGAGGGCGTTGCGACCGAGGTCGCCGAAGCGTTGATTTCGCTCGTGCGCTCATGCATCGATTCCGGTATGGTGCAAGAAGGGATCAAGGCTATTGCATCTGCGCGAGCGGCGGGGAAGTCCGCGCCGTCCAAACCGACGACGTTGATGTCCGTGGCGTCGAGCATTGAGTCCGCGATCGGGTTCCGCTATCGCGGCGCGTGGGCTGTTTCCATTCCCGTCGCCACATGCGCGTTCATGCGCCTTGGTCCCGCGTCCGGGCCAATCTTGGCTGGTACTTTGAACGCGCTCGGCGAGATGGGCGAGCACGCGAGCGAGTTGATGTGCAAACAACAGCTGCAAGACTGCATCACGGCGGCGATTCAAGCCATAGGTCCTGAGCAGGTGCTCGCGTCGCTTCCGTTAAAGCTCGAAGAAGCCATCGACGCCGAGCTCGCTAACCGTCAAGGCGACGGAGACGGCATGGAAGTGGACGAGCAAGACGTCATGAATGCAGCGAGTCAAGAGACTGGACGACTTTGGCTCGTGCCGTTGTTGCGCTCTGGTTTGGTTGGAGCGAATATGGGATTTTTTGCTGACGCCATTTTGCCGCAAGCGCGCGCGTTGGGCGCTCGCGCCGAGCACGCGCGAAACTCTCAAAGTTCGTACGAAGCGCAGCGCTGCGGTGCCGCCGAGCACGCACTTTGGAGCCTGTTTCCAGCGTTTGCTAATTGGCCGAGCGACGCCTCGGACGCGTTTCCGTTGATTGCCAAGGATTTAGGCAATGCGTTGAGTTCGAGAATCGATTTGCAAGGGCCCATTTGCGAAGGCTTGAAGCGCTTGATTCGTCAAGGAAGAATCGGCGCTGGTGTGTACGAAGTCGACGATGACGACGAAGCCGGTGACGGTGCGTCCACAATCGCCGCGGGTGAGCCCAACGATGATCAAATGCCCGCGACTTTCACGGTTGATATCGCCGAAGCGCAGCTCGCGGCGGTGAGCAAGTACGCTCGGAACTTTTTGCCCATTCTTTTTAATCTCTTCGTTTCGTCACCGACGTCACGACGTGGTGAGCTGTCGCATACAATCGGTGCATTTGCAAAAGTGACCGATCAAGCGCAGTTGGGCGGCTTCTTCAGGACTGTACTGCGCAAACTCGTCAAAGTGACCGCGGACGATCCGGGCGCGCCGGACGCTTTGGTGGAGGGCGGAGACGACAAGACCGCACGAAGGTGCACCTTCATGGATCTCGTCTTCGCGCTCGTTTCCGGCTTGGACGATCAGGGCTTGGAAATGGTTTACAAAATTGCCAAACCCGCGTGTCTGGAGAAGGAAAGTGTGATTCAAAAGCGCGCATACAAGTTGCTCAACGAGCTGTGCGAGGCACAAGACGGGAAGTGGCTTGAACCGCGCGCGGCGGAAATCGAAGAGCTCCTCGTTTCTGGCGTTGATTGTTGCTTACCATCGGCGCGACGGTATCGATTGAAAGTTATCGGTAAGATTTTACCAGCGCTTCAAGAACGCGACGCTGCGGCGGACGCTGAGGAAGGCGGCGACGGTGCCGGGAGCATCGCCGAAACTGGATCGCTCACTGTGCTTCTCTCCGAACTCATTCTCGCCACAAAAGAAACCAACGCGCGCACGCGCACGCTGGCGTATCAGCTCTTGATAAGCATTCCACGATCAATCGAGCGCAAGAATGCAGAAGCGGCACGCGGAGTTGCGCGCTCTGGTAACGCAGGCGTCGCCGCCTGGCTCGGCGCGGCTACAGAGGAGGAGGACGACGAGGCGATGGAGACTGAGCAAATGGGTGTGGGCGTTCGACGATTTTTCCTCACCGTGCTCGCTGGCATCGTCGGCTCGTCACCTCAGATGCAATCGGCCACCATCATGGCTCTCGCTCGTTTGCTCTACGAATTTTCCTCTGCGCTCGTGTCCACCGTTCCTGAACTCTTACCGGCAGTGTGCGCGTTGCTCGAAGGAAAATCTCGCGAAGTGGTCAAGTCGTGCCTCGGCTTCGTGAAGGTTGTCGTCGTGCGTCTACCTCAACAAGATCTCGCCGCCGAACTTCCGCGACTTGTCCCAGCGCTGTTGCATTGGTCGGAAGATTCGAAGAATCGCTTCAAGCTCAAGGTGCGTGTCGTGTTGGAACGCATGTGCAAACGTTGTGGTTACGAAGTCGTCGAAGCGAGCATGCCAAAAGAACACATGGCACTTATCGCGCACATCAAGCGCGAGGAGACACGATTAGAAAAGAAGAAGAAATCGTCCGTTGCAGGTAGTGAACACGGCGCCAAGTCCACGCGAACGGCGAGACGTTCAGAATGGCGCGACGGCGACATTTTCAGCGACGACGAGGGCGACGACAGCGACGACGGCCGATCGCGCAGAAGTGGACGCGGAGGTCGTGATGGAGGATCTTTTGCCCCAGCCTCTAGACGAGGTGGTGGCGAGGGTCCTCGTTCCGCCGCAGCCGCGGCTGCGAAGCGCGCGACGGGCGGTGCACGACTTCCTGCTTCCGGCGACGCCCCGCTTGATTTGTTGGACGATAGCGCCATGCGCCGATCGATGCTACCGCAAGGAGAACGTCGTCGTGTGAAGTTCGAAGACGATGACGATGACAGTGGCTACCGTACGGGCGCTGATGGCAAGCTCATGATTGTTGAAGAGAGCGAAGGCGCGAAGCGTCGACGCGAAGAAGAGGAAGACAACGCGTCTGAAGGCGGTCGCTCACGTTACACGTCCAAAACTGGTAAATCGCGAGGCGCCGCCACCGCGCGGACGAACGCTACCGGCAAGTCTTCGCGTACGGTTGGTACGCACAATTCCAACGGTGTCAAACGGCAGCGCACGACGCACGAGCGCCACAGCGCTGATTTGTACAAGGCGAAGGGTAAGACGACTGGTGACGTCTACTCGAAGCAAACCAAGCTCGAGCCGTACGCGTATTGGCCGCTTGATCCAAAACTTTTGAATCGACGCAATAGCAAAAAAGTTGCCGCTCGCGCGCAGCTTGGTGGCGTCGTGAAATCAGCAAAGGCGGCGGGAATCTTACGCGGCAAGAAGTCGAAGCGCGAAGTTTAGAAATGTGACAACAACTTTTATTCAATTGTTTTAATTACAAACTACGGTACCTTGCGTCGCTATGGAGAGAACGCCGGCTTTAAAGCGTGCACAACATCCAATTGTACGGCTGAGACTTATCCCGCACGGACTCCAAAGCCTCTTCAAACGTTGGTTCTTGCTCGTCTTCCTCGCCGTCGCCTTCACGTATCGCGTCGGGAAATTCACGCTTCATCGCCTCGGCGTCGTCTTCGCACGAAACCATGTACGATTCCAAACTGAACAGATCTTCCACATCGTCGATTGCCTCGCCGTCCAGCACCACCTTAGTTTTCACCTTGTCGAGTAAATCGTTTAGATTCATCTCATCCATCTCAGTCGCGAAGTGGCTCAGATTCACCGGTCCGACGAGTTTGCGAATCGCCTCCTCATTCGCGTTGTGTTGGCCGCGTTTCAAAGGATTGACGTCGGCGCCGGACCAGTGAATGAATATGTGCTTCACGCGCCGAAACGCGCCGCGCCCGAAACCCATGCGCAGAAGCCCGAAAAACACCTCGTCGGACGCCAACGATTTCTTCATCTCGTCCAAGCTCCCGCCGCCGGCGTTAAACACCTCCGAAGCGCCGTTCGCGTCTCCGCGAACCAGGTACCAATTGAACGCTCCCGCGTCCGCGCGTACCGCGTTCGCGACGTCCCTGAAGCTCATCTTCCTATCCATCTCTCGCAGCGTCAATCGTCGCGGCGCGCCTCCCGTCCTCGCCCTCTCTTCGTACATTTTCTTCGCCTCGTCCAGTTGCGCCGCCACGTCCGCCTTCATCGTCGTCACGCGCGCCTCAAAATCGCTCGGCGTCTCCCCCTCGGCGCCCAGCGCGCCGTCGTCCACCACCACGCGCGCCAGCGCCTCGACGATTCGATCCGCATCGCACGCCTCTCGCGTCTCAAACGTCATCGACATCGAAAACGGCGATAACCGTTCCTGCGAATGCAATGCATCGGTTTAAAGTTTTCGCCCGCATCGTCAGCGCGCCGTCGCGCGTTCGCGCGTCGCGTCGCGCGTTCGTTCGTCGCGCGTCGCGCGCTCGCTCGTCGCACCTCGACCGCGCGCTTCTGCGCGTTCGCGCGTCCGCGCGCGACGACGCTCGCGGATTCCGGATTAAAGTGCAAGAGCACGCTCTTCCACCGCGCGAACGTCCCTCGACCGACGCACAGCCGCAAAACGCCGAAGGAGACGCGATCGTCGCTCGCGCGCTCGCGCGCGTCGTCCGCGCCGCCGACGCCGCGGCCGGCGAAGCGGAGTCGAAGCGACATGGCGCGAAGTGACGCGACGCGCGCCACTCGACGTCGCGCCGAATCGAAGAAAACATGCGCGCGCGCGTCGAGCGACGCGAGCGCGACGCGCGGGCGCCGACGAGACACGCGCAGGTGACGCCGCAACACGCGCGGGCGACGCACGAGCGCGGGACGCGACGGGCGAGGGCGTGCATCGCGTGGATGACGCTCGGGTTGATGACGCTGTGCGCGGCGCCGCGGGCGTGGTACGCGTCGTACATCGACGTGTTCGGCGAGCGGGGGGGGCAGTCGATCGGGGATCGGATCGAGGCGAGGATACGGGCGCGGGAGGCGGCGCGGGAGGCGGCGCGGGCGGCGGCGATGGAGGCGAGGGGGAGACGCGGATTCGGATGGTTCGGCGGCGCGCGAGGCGCGGCGGCGCGCGCGGACGACGGAGGGAGCGCGAGGCGCGGAGGCGCGAACGATGCGATGGAGATGGTGGCGACGCGCGAGACGAAGGCGCGGGATGAGCGGGGAGATGGGTCGAGGGAGGCGCGAGCGCCGACGGACGAACGGGAGACGCAACTGTTGGAAAGTCTTCAAGAGCGACTGCGTAAGGCGAACGACGAGCGGGATTCCATCATTTATCTCGTGCGTAAGATACAAGGGAAATCGCCGGACGGCGATCAGGTGAAGACGGAGCTCACGGAGGAGGAGATTGACGAGCTCACGGAGAGGTTGGCGCTCGCGAGCGAATCAAAATCGCTGTTGAAAAAGATTGGGTTAGGGCGTTGACGCGGCGCGCGCACTGCGAATTACTGCTAGTACTATCATTAATTGTGATTCTATTCTTCTTCTGTTGTATCCAGGTAGGCGTTCCAGCTTTGACGCATCGCGGCTTCGATGTTCGCCGCCTCGTCTTGGGCTCTAGCGCGAATCGAAAAACAAGATTCGGTTTCACGCTTCTGCGCACCCAGGTTGGAAGTGTCGCCCTCACTCGTGACGTTCATCTGCAACTTTATGATCACAGAGTTTTCGATCCATATCGAGCTCACATCACTCCAAGAGATGTACCACGCGCAAGTCGGCGCGCGCGCCGGCATGGCCCCGTCCATCTCCGGCGTCCGAACGCACAACGCGCGCTTGTCGGTGACAAGCAACAAATATTCACCGAAAATGTCATGCATCGAGGAGAATGAGTCTTTCACGCCCGGACAGTAAGAAATGCCCAGTATTCGACTGGACACGACGCATGTGCGCATGCAATAAACACCCAACGCGTCGTGCGCATCCCATCTTCGAATGATGCCATCCGATCGCACGGCGATGGGGAGGCGTTTAATGCACGCTTTTGAGACATTATTCGTGGTGATGATGTCCCACGCGGCAGTCTGTACGCCTTTAGCGGCATTGGCTACGCCTTCGACCGTCTTTGAGGCGAGAGCTAACGCGCCAGCGGTCGGTTTAGCTACCAAGTCGGCGACGCCTCGAGCGCATCCTTTACACCCGCCCACGACGCCGCCTTCCATGCAACCTTTTACAGGGCTGACGAAAAGGCCGATAATTCCCTTAGAAATACCACCCCCCAGTCGTTTCAGACCAACGAATACACTTTTCGCAAAGTTGCCCTGACCGTCGCTTCTGCTTCCTCGGCCGACGACAGAAGATGGCAAACGAGCCAAAGGCGCCGTACGAGAAGGCGCGAGTACGCCGAAGCCGGTTTCGACCGCCTTGCTCACTGCATCTAGACCCGTGGAAACGTTTGTCAGCGTGTGCATCGATGTCATGACACTGAGCGTTTGCGCTATCATTTGTGACTTGAAATAGTTTCGGAATTCGCGAATCAAATTCGAACGAAGTATGCTCTCATCGAATTTATCAAATTTGTTGAGCACCAAATGCAGGCGCTGTAAACTTGCAAACGTCAACGCGGCGATCATCCGAGCGTCGGCGTCTGCAGGTCGGATATCGGAATTTGGAGCAAACGTGACAACAAAAGATGTCGGTTCCACGTATAAAGTGGCGATATTCAGCAAACTATCTTGTGAGGTTTGCTTTCCAACAAACGTTTCGCGTGGCGCGATGGCGGAACCTGCTGAAGCGTTGCGTTGTGGAAGTTGCGTTTGGAGGAGTCTGCAAAAGTTCAAGATTGTCCAGACGAGATCTTCACCGGCGCGAATCACGAGGCCTTTCTTCGTTGTCGTTAGTTGGACGTGATAAACATCGATCGAGTCACCACCGATATGAGAATTCATACTCAAAGTAGCGTACGCTTCAAGCAAGTGCCCGTCCGCCGGGTCGTGCCAAACGAAGACTGGATAGCTTGCGTCATGCGTGCTAAAATCTATCTGCAGTGCACCAATTCTGAGATAACTATAGACAGAACTGCTGTTGATTAAGTTGATTCCGTGCCTGATCATCACGTCGTCGATCGTGAGATGGAATAACTCGACGAATGAGTCGCGGAGGCGATCGATGATTGTTACGGAGAAGCCAGCCAAATTGACAGAGATGTGCGTTTCTTGCTGCCGCGCGTACAACGTCAATGCTTTCGCTTGATTCGTCATTTCAGTCGTGAAAGAAAAGTTGTCAAACGTTATCGTTTTATCAACCACGAAGATCACGAACGATGCGTCACGCCATTCACCAATAATCGTTGCCTGTAACGTGCGCTTGCCTAGTTCTCCAAATTGCATGTCGCCGAGGTGCATGAAACCCTTGAATCGCGAGCTGAACGCGTTTATCTCTATGATGACGTGATCCCCTGTATTGTTCGATATCTCCAAAAATTTCCGCTTTCGAAATGCGAGCTCCGCGGCGTTTGCCTCGAGCTCCTGTTTTTTCAAGTTGTCCAATCTCATAGGAATACCTGGGACGCTCCACGCCCAAGATATCGCTGAGAACGGGCGAATTGCAAAAGACTGTCCTACGCCGTGTGAGGCTTTCTTAATACCTTGCAGTAGTCGCACGGTGGACTTTTGCACCGACTTCTTTTCTACGTCCTCAAAGTCGTTCGCTTTCACTTGTCGAATGAGTAAAGGTTCGTGCAAATGGTTTTTGATCATGATTGGCGCCTTCTGCAGAGATGCTCCGTCGCCCCCCCTAAAAAAGACCCTGAAGCAACCGTGCTCACCGCGCTCGACAAGAAACTGAACGATGATAGGTGCCTTGAAATTTACGTTTTCGCCAGACTCGTCGATACCTCCAAGTCTTCTAAATGCATTAATTTCATCCGCCAAGGGGGAGGCACCTTGTGGGATGCTCCACATCGCTCCAGAATAGCGCACCAAATTCTGCAGCGGCGAACTCCAAAGTATATCTTTTCCTTCCGAATGACACGACATATCCGCTATTTGAATCGCGGCTTGATTAAGCACGGCTTCAACTTCGTCTACGCTTTTCGAAGACTTAATATCCAAAGAAAACGGCGTGGGATATGAACCTGGCTCGAGTATCTTGTGTTCCATAGTGTTTGAGCGAATCGCGAGAGGAATTCGAGTCAAGTTGATCGCCACGAGCACGGGTTGTAAAACAACTTCAAGCGTTGGCCATGTCGCGGCGTTGGTGTTTTGACCCTCCCATAATACTACGGAACATTGAAAGGCAAGTTCGTCCCCACTTGCTGTCATAAGCGTAAACATCACGGGCTCAGAACTTGGTGAAATTTTCACTAGTACTGGAGACGAATCGATACAAAAACCGAGCACAAATTCTTTGCTCGAAACTTTGGCGAGGGTTTTCGCACTCGATTTCAGAAACATGGCAGGTTGCGACTCGCCTTTGGGTACCCCAACGTATGCATCTATGTGCACGTTTGTCGTACTTGTGCCAGCGACCCACGCCAAACACTTAATGTCGATCGGTGATGCATTTGTAACCATCAGCACATTGCGATACGTCAGACTCAAGAGATGCTGCGAAGGATCATCGTTGAATTTATCACCCGCCATTCTAGTTCTACACGTCTCCATCAACAGCATAGAAACCACATGCGGATAGCCTTTGATGTTCAACCAGTTTACCTGTGGCGCCGGTGGACTTCCAGCCGGGGTGACATCTAGACGCAGCGGCCTGTCGTTACTAAGGCTGAGATAATCTTCGAACAAAGACACGAGCACCTCTATTGTATCACAGTTTGCATCGATCGCCGTGATACGTTTCGTTTCGTTCGCGGCAAGATGCATGGCAATTCTTTCTTCGCCATTGGCGTACAAAACAACTTGCGACGGACAATCCATCAATGAGACAACGTGAACAGGGGCAACGACACGAATCTTGACGCCTGGAATAGCACCTATCGCGCTACTTTGCACATCATTCGACAATTCTTCTTTGACCAAAAGAAAGTGATCGTGCAGGTTGTTGTAAGCAAGCGCACAGTTGCCTTGCTCTGATAACACGTCACGAATATCCAGCGCGTCATCTCTCTCGGTAAACGACGGAGCGGTAATTGATGCGACGTCAGCCCCCGTGCGTAACGCCAACATGTAGGACTCGGTTCGTGAACAAGAAGGTAGCGTAAGACGTCCGTGTACCGCCAACGTGCCGTGCCAATCTTCGATGAAATCTCGCTTCATGTTATGAAGGGAAACGCGCGATTCAATTTCTTCAGCTGATTTCAATCGAACGACAAGACGAAACCATCGTCGGCGACGGGTTGCACGACCTTTACTTTTGTCTGATCCACGAGGCGGTGGCCACTTCCTTAGCCAAATAGCACCGTACGCCCAACCGTCGTCATTCACCAGATTTGGTGGTTTGTCGAGCTCCCACGGTCCTTCAAATCTGAAACCTTTTGGAGCTTTGACGTCTGGAAACCGTTTTTGCGAACCTCGTCCACTTTTATGCCTGCTATAACGAGCTTTTACGATAGCGTCTTTTGGAGCACGCCATCCTCTCAACGGGTAATATCGTTCCGATTCAAATACTTCTATATCCGCGACATCGCTCGGCGACTCATACTTCTCACTCAGAGATATGTCCAAATTAGAAGTCGTGAGTTCTCTCTTCATAGCTGGATGAACATCAACGAATATATCAGAATCTGTTTCGTTTTCGCACGAAACATAGCTCAAAAGATGCCCCTTTTGACTGTCAAAGACTAAATCGTGAGTCTTGTGACGAACAACGTGTGAAGCGCCTAGATTAAGACGCACTTGCTCAAACGGCCCGGAAGGAGAAAACGAAATGGCGAGAATTGACTCTCCAGCTTGTAATTCTTGCTTTATATGATCTGTATGAGTGCGGTTATCGATCCAAAACTCGCGAATACCTTCGTCATCCAAAGAATGAATGCACATCCTGTCATTAAGTCTATGCATAGATGGAATGACGTTCGAAATCACGCCTGGACTCGTGCGCTTGATTTTCTCCTTCAAGAACGACCATCCACCAGTACTCAGTTGGCCGTTTTGAATAAGCGCCAATTCTCTTTCATCATTATTGCGAAATCGTCTGTTCGATTTCCATGCAACATCCGGAGGCACTTCTGCAAGTTTTGTCAAATCCTCGCGAACACAAACGACGCAATCGGTGGAAGGCATTTCGGCGCTCGCCGCAACCACGTTACCAACTGCAACGTAACCGTCTGGTGCAATGGGCTTCCAAAATGAGACATCATTTTTATCGCTCGTCCAAATATTTTCGAACCCCGAGGGAAAAGCAGTCGGTGCCCGCTGATCTGAATTATGTTCTAAGACAACTGCCATGAGCGCACTGCGAGGCGCGATGAGGCCGGGCAAGAGGATGGTCCCAAAAGGTACGAGTTTATACTCGTTTTCAGCTCTACTCGAACAAAACTTATATCTCGTCTCGAGTTCATACGTCGATGGGACGTGCGGCTTCCAAGCACTTAGGGCACTTTTACTTTGCTGATGATCTCTTGTCCACCATTGCTTCACCATGTCATTCGTACGACACACGATGAGAGGTGGTGATTCAACTTGTAATTTACTCTTGATAATCGTTTTCTGCGGACTCTTTAAGAGTTGATACAACTCTACCGTTTCTGTGACTGGCGTCGCATTCAAACCTTCCACCACTCGAGCGCGCAGCTTAATTCTCACGGAGTCACCATTGCCTGCAGCACAGTCTATCCAGCTTCCAGTTTTACCGCCAATCCATCCACCGCGTTGTTGTTCGATTGGAGCTTCAAAGTCACCACTGAAGCTCAATGTTTCGCCATTTGGCCCAATATGAGAAATTTCGACGATAATGGTGATATCGTCATTGTTGATGAACTCGCTATCACTATCGCGATGGAAAAAAGGATGAGGGATCGGTAACTTTGCTGAGCCGCGCGTAACGCCGATGGGTAATGGATCGGTACGATGACCCTGCAAAGCCTCATCCCAAATCTTGAAAGTTATGCGGGGGTAAAGCCAGTCATCCAACGAGTCAATTGCCACGATATCCATCATCAGGTGTGCGATAATGAGCTGTTCGTCACCGTGATGATTCATGTCATCAACGACGTCAGTCATACCGCGCATCGTCTGCTCATTTGATGCACTCTCGAATCCAGAATTTGCTTCGGTTTCAGCGGCATGTACCAAATGCGAAATGCTATTTCCAGGCGGTACTTCTTGTATATTGCCATTCAGTTCGCGAACCCATAAGTCGCGTCCCGTGGAATTCACAATGACGTTGTTTTGCACGGCTTCGTAAGCCAACAAATGTGCAATTTTTGAGTTTTTGTCGCGTGGTTTCTTAAACTGCATCACGGCATCCACTGCGTCAACTATGGAGGCTTGATTGACGATTATCTCAATCTTCTTTTTACTTTCAATGAACATGTCCAACCCCGCGGGATTCACGCCCGAAACATCATTTTTTGAGTCATCCAACAGAACCGAAAACTTCCACGGCGCCACAATGGGTTCTAGACTGTATCCCAGTCGCGTATTTCTATGCAGGAGAGACAGCGAAGAATCTAACGACAGATTCAATTTCGACGTTTTCGTACAACTCAACTTCGTGTTTTCCAATCGAAGCAAGAAGAGCATCTGGTTGCGAAACAATCTTTCAAATGAGAGTCCGACGCTCACAAGAGGCACGTCGAATTTCATAATGAAATTTGGCATTTGTACTTGCCCCCTTAACGAAGAGCTTTCTAGGAAGCCGATATCAAAGCCGAAATCGGGCGTCATGCCAGTCGTCAAAACACTCATAACGAAATTTTTCGTGTTATCATTTGTGATCCAGAAGTGCGTGGTGTCTGCAGCATTTTCGTCAACTGTCCAAACAGAGTTGTCTGTAGTCCAGTTCCTTTGATGCATGTAAGATACCAATTCTGCTCGGACGCAGACGATCGAGTCATTCACAGAAGGCTCGTTATCTTCAGTGGTGACAACAAACCCGACGCTCACAAACCCGGCGCATGGCACTGGTTTCCAAATTGTCAAACGCTGTGTGGTGCCGTACGTACGCGCTGAAGCAACTTTTTCATATGACTCTGGTTGTCGAAAAGTACGTTTATCGTCCGCGAACACTCTACTGCTTAAAGGCGGAAGTTTGCCCACACTCATGCAGTGTCCGGTGGATACATAACCCGTAGGCGGAATGACTTCCCAAAACCCAACAGTTGACTTCGCGTTTTGTGCCATGCCAATCTTTTTGAAATTCACCGCGGTGGCACACTCGCAATCCTCTTCCTGCAGTTTTATCTTCTCCTTGGTTCCCGTCGAAACTTTGCGTTGAAATCCAGGAGGGGAGCGAATGTCGTACGCGTAAGGCCGAATATTCGACTTCGAGACCGCCACGAATCCGCGGACTCTGTTATTCATTTGCCACAACATTGTATTCGATTGACTGAAATCTCCGTACAAGCGAAAGTTTGCGAGTGTAGACGCTTGACCGATGTTCGTCACGAGCTCTTCTCGAATACACCGGACGACGTCCAGCGACGGTTCATCCGCATCCGATACTGACGCAATATCGCCTAAGCTCACGAAACCCGTCGGTGCGATCGGGCGCCACAGGCAAGGATTTGCGGTGCCTTTGACTTTCTCAAATCTCTCTGGCAACGTGCACAGAGCGGGCGCATCCCGAACGATCAAAACTTGCGTTTCAGGAGCTCCTCCTTCAGACTTCACGACATCAGCTAGTATGGCGTAACCAGGTGGAGCAACGGGTCTCCAGATAGAGTAGGAAGTATTGCTACCGGCTTGATTTTGTCGGAGCACGCCCGCCTCAGTTACTTTTTTTGTTAAAGAGGTTGCATGTCCTGCCCAGACACACGAATACACGCCGGTTTGCAAGATGGGCGCAATTGCAAATGATCGCTCAATACGTGCCGTGAAATTCTTCAAGATACAAATCCTGTTGGGACTCAACTGCATCTTGATAGGTGTCACACACCCCGTGCAAGTTGTGGTGCCGCCATCACGCGATACAACGTGCATTGTCACGCTTGCTGGTTCCAGAAGCGGTGGTTTCATAGTGTCCTTCGTACGAAGACGAAGTAGCTGATAAGTTCCCGTCGTGTTCAATTCTTCGTCCCGAATTATTGCCACATCGACTCCAAACATCAAGTTGATCTGATCAGCTCTCAATTCTTCACCGATGACTATATGTACGCATGACACATCCACCTCGACCAACAGCGGTTTCTTTTTAATTTCCTTCATTCTTCGCCCTGGTCCTTCTTCTGCACGCTTTGTCGCGGCATCAATAACTGGTGTGCTTTCAACAAGACCATCGTGAACCGGTATCAACTCTTCTTCGGTCTCGTCAAAGGAAACACTCTTACCGAGGGAGTAACTACCGCCGGGCATCATTTTGATAAACCTTGACAATGTTGAGCGTGTACAATTGAAGGTGACGTTTTCAATCTTCAGCGTTGCGCCATGACCGATAATAATGCGTGGCATCGTCTTGCGTCGAGAGCCATGGGAATGATGACGAATGATCGCTCCTTTGCCATCGGCGAATTTTATGGTATGTCCACCTCCGCGCAGCACATATTTGCCAGCAACAATTTTGGGATCGTCGGCCAGCAGTCTCGTACTTTTCGTCAGAGTGACATCCTTGTCGAGATGGAAGTCAGTGCCGTGCACGCACTTAATGTCTTGAGGAAGAATCGTACTGGCTAAAAAGACGCCTCCAAATTTTCGAGGTGCGAAAGTCCGTATGGTATCCAAAATGATTCCCACACGCAGCAATACTTCTACATGCTGTAGCGAAACTCGCAGGCGCGTGCTATCATCATTCACACCGAGCGTCAAATGAAGCAATGGTAATTTCGGAGAACCCGCATAGAGAACGTGCTTGACTTTAAGGTTCTGGGATTGTCGAGAATTATCATCGACGCCAATCATATCCACGGTAGCGTCGAGATTGATTCCAGACTTGCGATTCAAGTTTTTTACGACAAACACGTCGACGCCAACTACCTTTATCGTCGAGAGGGGACGACTTTGCATCGGTAGCCGGAAGACGCGGAGTTTTGCGCTGCTCAAAATAACGCTCAATTCCATCGACTTCAACGATGCCGGCGCGAGCACGTCTGAAACAGGGAGCGGTCCGACGCTACCCCATCTGATAGGATTTTCCACTTTGACGTTCGGCCGAACTTTACTCAACTGAATGTTCTTGATGGAATCGTGGATACATCGAAATTCGCTACCGGATAAGTCGAGGAAAATAGGCTGCACTCTGATTTTGTTCTTATCATCGAGTTCATTCACGATTGCAGGGCCACTGTCAATTCTCTTCCGCAAAGACAATTTCACACCAAACGGCTTCTGCGTAATTTTAGAAACGCTTTCTCTCCGCTTCTCCGCAAATGAGATGACGCTTACTTCAAACTCTGACACGCTCAATGCCGTTGTTTGCCAAAATATCGAATGCGCTTCATTGATTGCTTTCGAAGAAAATGATCTGGTGATTTCTACACATCCTGAGTTGATGACGACGTCGTGATTTGACTCGCCCTCGCTGAGGGCGACGGGCAAGGTGATCCTTTGATCGTCCATCTTGATCAAGAGACGGGATTTGAGCACTTGAAATCCAGCTCGAGGTCGTGCACATGGGTGGACGTACTTTTCAATATGGTCAGGTCTTATTTGACGAAAGAATGCGAACCACGATCCAATTTCCTTCATCTCAGGAGTCATAACTATGTCCAAATTTCCGAGCTCGATCTCCCACGACACATCGGCCCCGTCTAATTCTTCTCCTCTGTCGTACACGTTATTACGTAAAAGTATGATGTTTGAGCTCGACTCGGGTGAAGGTTGTAGATTCCAAGCGCCCCGAGCTTGCATCTGTCCCGTCGCAAGTTTTATGGTGCCAACGCTTACGCTTGTTTCACGTGTTGGAGGACTGATAATGGTGCTCCAATACGAATCTTCGGCACGCAACACTAGCACAGGAACATCCATCTCTTTGTTGTGATCATAAAAGCCATTCGCAGTCACTGCCGCAACGTTCACGCGTATCTCGCGTTTGATCCGTTTTACGAGCTTGCCAGAAATCATGATGCGCGACGATACATCAGGCATGATCTTAATAATCTTGAAACCGGGTGGACGCAGTCTGAATCTCAACGAGATCAATGCAAGGAGCGTGGGCCGACGAATATTCATCACTAACTCTTTGTGAATGTCGACTTCGATCAGCTTGTCCAATCCGCAATATTGGGGATCGCTCTGATGGCGAACAGCGACCGTGACTGTGAGTAGGGGTTGACCGGAGCCCTGTCCTCCAATTCCGGCGATGCACTCGCGTCCAAGACCTTCACTTGCATATCTGTCGTACAAAACGAGTGAGTTTGCTTTTATATGATGGACTTTCACGGTACGAGCCAACGACGACTCGTAGTTGAGCTCGTCCAAACAAAGGCTTGCGAGCGCTCGTTCAGAATCTGATTCGTCATTTATCACAGCGGAATCATCTTCGGATGGATGTGCTTTGAGAGGTGCAAAAACATGAACAGACAGCTTTTCGGCGCCGACACTTAAAATCACTTGAGTCTTCGACAGCTTGCCGCTCTTTGCAGCATTTGTCAGCCTAGCGATATTTTCGCGAGCGACGCCGTTAATCCGTGCGTACCATGCATCGAACAGGACCGTGTCGTCGCGAGATCTCGCATCATCATCGTCAATATCAAACATCACGCTGAGACTATCATCCGACATAGCTGAAATCATTAACTCGTCCAAAGAATGCACAGTTTCACCGATAGTGAGTACGTCCTTGTGCAAGGAGAGTTTCGCGCAAATGTCACTTCGCAATTTGCTCGCCCCGTTGCTTTCCATGAGGTTGATGTGAATTGTTCGACTTTTGAGCCCATTAATCGTTCTAATATCCATAGAACTATTGTTTTGCAACGACATCGTCGCCGGTATCCAACACACTTCGCCGCTTTCATCCAATTGCAGCAGCAGCACTCGGACCTCGTTTTCGGTGACAACCGCGGCGACGTGTTCCTCACTTATGGACGTTGTTGGCTTCAATGCCTTGACCAAAGAACGGATCTTAAACACTCGCACAGGAGAAACCGAAATATCAATGGCGCTGAACTTTGAGTGCACCTTGAGATTCGGCGCATCGGATGCGGCATTCAAATTTTGAATCACGACGGTGTTTGACGACGGTGCACTCAACAGCGGAAGTATTATCTGTTCATCTTCCACAGGTCGGTTCGAATTCGTATCCCATTCATCGTCGATAAATCCGACTTGGAATCCTGTGCATTGAAATGAGAAAACATTGTGTTCTTTTGCTAGTGAGCTCTCGATGCCAGCTGAAACTGGCGTCATAGACTCAATTACCGTTGTACCAAGGTCTATGCGTAAGTTTACGCCGTCGCCATCCAAAATAATCACGGGACCGTGAACTCGCGCGTCTAATCGCACTCTTGGTCTGATTTTGAACTCATCTGCCTGCTTTTCGATGGAGTGTGTGTGATTGCGCTGTTTCGCTTCATCGTCGTAAATGAAAGATTCGAGATATGCCGTCGTCACTTTGTGTCGCACAGCCACTCGCGCCACTCTGTCTAACGGCTCTCGCAATAAGTGCACGATCGACTGCCTCATCTGAAACTTTATGAAGATATCTTCTTCTGTCTCGACATCGCCTTTGACTATTTGCAATTGCACCGCGTTACACTCGGACGCCTTGTCCCATAACGCAACTTGTGAACAATCGAGAGAGGTCGCTCTCTCTTCATTATCAGTGGTCTTACTGGAATCGAGTAGTGTCCCTTCCGGGCTTACGATCGCCAATCGGCGGATAGAAACGCGTTGTTCTCGTCGTCCAGAACCTCGCAGCGTTCCCAAACTGACTTCATGGACACCTATTCTAAAAATCTCCTGCTCACCGATTGGATTGTCAACCTCGTCATCAACCATGCAAACTAATACTTTTTCAACATTCACCACTCCGGATAGCTCAACCGAAGAGTGCACGGCTTCTTCTTCTAGAGCCACCATTCGCTGGCTCAATTGCACCGTATTCTCTAGACTTTCTCGCCAGTTTGAATCATCATCTTCTTCCGGTTGCGACTTTCGCAAACGCTTTTGCCTCTCGACTAATAATGCTGTCGAGTCGCGTTTGTTAACTGCTCGAGCAAGACTACGAATCGGCGCCGACAGCCCTTTCAATACCTTTGCCGTGTTCTTCGCACCACCGCCCGCGAGACCGACGACTGCTCTGACGACGCGACGTTTGCCAAAGCGAGCCGCTCGTTCTCTCGCTACCGCCGCTTTCACCCCGCCAGACTCCCGGTATTCTACGTGCGCCAGCGTTCGGAAAGTAATAATACTCTGCAGGGGAATACCTTCTTCGATTTCATCAATTTCTGTCGACATCCCAATCTTCAGTTTAGGTGGCCAAAGCTTATTGCGTCGCTCGGCGCGTTCGGCGATTAGACACTCTGGAGGTGGCGGTGCAGAGCGCAAATGCTTGACGTATAAAGGAATATAACGCTGGCGAGCCTCAGTTATGCGCACCATAGCGCTAACACTAGATTTAAAGTCCAATCCACGCCGTTTACGTATTTCGTCGACGTGCATCTGAACGCCGGCGCCCGCGAAACGCCACCATAAACGCGCATTTCCTTTGACGCCGACCCTTGGGCGTATATGCGCATACGTGTACCGCACGCGACTGGTGCGTAAATTGGAGTACATGCTGTAAAACACCTTAAGCTGCGTTGACTTGATGCTGATTTGAATAGAATTTATATCCATCCGTAATTGATGCAACGGCGTGTTGGTGTCCTCGGCGTGACCTCTTCTCGCGTATGTCGCCGTTCCTCGTAACGGTCCGAATACGTACGATTGCGGTATCACGAGATCGCCGCTGGTGCCTTCTTTCATGCGCTCGCCAACCTCGGTATTGAAGACCGCGGACATTTTCCGCACGAATTCGTCTTCGCGGATGCCTCGCCAACCGCCTGGCGTCTCTGACGCGACTGACGGCGAATTGAAATCGGCGTACACGCCGACGCGCTCTAACGCAATCATCTTTCGTAAACTGTCGGCGAAACCGCCGACTTTGAAGGCATTTTCGAAATCTTCTCCAACGGTCGTCAGCGACACGCGTTCGAGCACGAGTCCCATTCCCCACGGAACGCCCGCTCCGTACTCGCCCTCGATTCTGACGTGCACGTTTGAAATTTCAATCAGAACGTTCGCCAGGGCGACGTCGATGAGCCCAGCGATCGCGCTCCTCTTCCTCACCCCATCCTGCGCGCTCTCCCTGCCGTCCTCCGCCTCCAAAGCCTCCGCGTTCACCGCCGGATTCCACTTCAACCACGCCCGCTCCGCCGCGTCCGCCGCCCTGCGCGCCGTCCTCAACGCCTTCACCCGCTGTCTCTCCCTCCGCTCCTCCTCGCTCTCCCGCGCCTCGTCGTCTCCGTTCACATCGATCTCCCCCACGACGTACACCCCGTGAAACGTCACTCGCACCGCCTCCTTCCCCAAGTTCCTCCACGGCACGCGCACGCGCAGCTCGTCCACGAATCCGCACCGCACCCGCGCGCTCGGCTCGTCCAATATCTTCGTCAGCGCCGACGCCCGCACCCGCACCCGCCGTATCCGCACGTCTCCGTTCAGCACGCCCACGCGCACGTCGTCGCGATCGACGCCCTCGAGCACGCGCCCGAGCCTCGCGTTCAGTTGGTCCGCCAACAACCGCTCGAACACCATCGTCGACGCGCGCGCGCCTCGATCGCGCGCGCGAACGCCGCGCGGACGTCGAGCGACGGACGACGCCTCGCTCGCGGTCCGTCGCGCGCGCCGCGGCGCGACGACGGGTCCGTCGCGCGACCGCGACTGAGGCGTCGGTCGCGCGCGCTGTGTACCGAGACGACGCAGTCCTCGTCCGGTACATAGGTACATGCACCGTCCTAATATGAACGCTGAGGTCATACAATACCTCCAATTGCGCTATGGAGCAGTCCTCGTCCGACCGAGCCGTTGACGCGACGCGTCGTCGCGCGTCCGCGCACGCCGACGCGCGACGACGGCGGCGCCATGCTGCCGCCGCCGCGCGGACTCGGCGCGCGCGGACTCGATCGCGGCGCGCCCGGCGCGTTTCGCGGACGCGCGACGACGCGCGACGACGGCGCGCGACGACGAGGGACGGGACGACGCGCGACGGGACGACGCACGACGACGACGACGACGACGACGGGCGCGCGCGGACGCGCGGTGCGGTCGATCAAGGAACCGAACGGCGCGAGCGGCGCGCAGAGCGCGAGCGGTGGGGCCTCGACGAGCGCGAGCGGTGGCGACGGCAAGGGCGCGGGGTGGGGGAAGTGGTTCGACAAGGCGAGCGAGCTGACGAGACGAGCGACGGCGACGACGGCGACGTGGGCGCAGTCGACGCAGAACGTGGTGACGAAGGAGATGAATGAGAAGGTGAAGTTGATACAGCCGTCGATGAACGTGGCGGTCGATCACTTTGGGCCGACGGCGAGGCAGATTAATAATTTGTTGAAGCCGGTGACGGAGCCGATTAGAAAGGAGTGGATGAATCTCAAGCCGGAGACGCGACGGGTGATGAAGGGTGGGTTTTTCGGCGCTTTTTTTGGGAATTTGGTTCTCGGTTGGCCCGCGCGCGCCGACCGCAAGCGGTTGCGGGCGAAGGTGGAGCAAATGCACTTGGAGCGCGCGAAGATGCTCGTGGACGACTTTTCGCTCGAGCGCGAAGTGCTCAGCTTGAACGCGGAGAACAGAAGACTTGAAAAGCGCACGCTTCGAGCGGAGATGGCTCTGAACGCGATCAAGCGTCGATTGGGAGAGTACGTGGTGGCTCCGAAAGATGAGACCCACTTCGCCGATCCCAATCTGTCGGGAGTGATGCCGGGCGCGCCGTGGGCGAACGATCTTCTCGACGCCGTCGGTTCGCGCGTCGAGAGCGCTAGACCGTCGTACACGTCTGAACCCAAGCCCACGGCGGTGAATTCGATTTCATCTGGAAAGGACGGATGGAGTCGCGACGAGGCGTGGGCGCAAGGGTTTTTGAGCGCCTCCGCCGAGGCGTCGAGCGACGGCGTCGACGGTGGGCGCCCGACGGCGCTTTAAAACGCACCCGCGCGAGCGTACTTTTTTGCACCGAAAAGCCCGCGTAATGAATTCTTCAACGCAACCGAGTTCTTACATTACAATAAATACATCAACACAGAATTTTTCTTCCCACCTACTTTTCCTCCACGACCCAACTCCTCAACGCCTCGAGCGTCTCCAACTCGTCGTCTTCGAGCAAATCAAACTCCGCCGCCTCTTCAAGCTTCGCCACCGCCTGCGCGCGCAGCTTGTCCCCTAAATCGATCGCACCGCTTCTCGGCGCACCGATGCGACACGCGACTTCGCATATCTCCGCCACCGCGCGCGGTGCCGACGCTTTCATCACCGCGGGCAGCATGTACGTCACGGATTTCGCGTTCGCGCCGTCGCGCGCGTCCAAATCCTCCCCGTAGTACCAATTAAACGCCTCCAGCGTCTTAAACTCCCCCCCCGTCACCTCACCCCAAATCGTCAGCGCGCGTTCGAGCTTCGTCTCCACCCATCGCGCGCGTTTCGCGTCGTACTCCGCGAAGAGCGCCGTCACGTTTGGAAACTTTTTATACCCTCGGTTCGGGTCCCACGCCTCGCTCGCCCTCGCCTCCTCCTTCGCCCGTCGCAGCGCCTCTCCGCTCGCGCGCGCGTCATCGCGCGCCTCCTCGACGCGCGCCGTCGCCTCTCGCTCGCTCGTCGCCGCCGGCGCCGGCGCGGGCGGTCGAAACGCCTCGGCGCGCGCTCGAGCCTCGAGCCTTCGCGCGCGCTCGAGCTCGACCTCGCGCGCGTCCCGGCGCTTCTCCGCCTTGCGCCGCTGCGCGGACGCCGCGCCGCGCTTGCACGTGCACGGCACCGCGCGCATGCGTCGCGTCGCGTCGCGTCGCGTCGCGTCGCGCGCGCGCGCGTGTGACGACGACTAGGACGCTACGAATGAATTACAAACCGCGCGCGCGCGAACGCGCGCGCGCGCGCGATCGATCGACGCGCGCGCGCGATCACTTGACGCTCGCGCGCTCGACGTAGGGCGCGAACGCGCTGACGCCGTGCGCGCTGGCGGGGACGACGTACTCGGGACGCTTCCACGGGACGACCTTGAACCGGCCGGTGCGCGTGCGGACGCCGGGAGAGACGGCGCCCTTGCCCTTGTAGAAACCCTTCTTGGCGAGCTTCGTCGTGAGGGCGTTGAAACCGACGCGACGGGCGCGACGGGCGAGGGCGGCGGCGGTGGCGAAGACCATGACGCGCGCCGCGGAGTGGGGAGGGTCGGGCGCGCGGCGCGCGGCGAGGTCGAGCGGCGGCGCGACGTTCGCTAAGTGGCTCTCGTGAGACTACAATCGATGGACGCGAGCTGAGTGGTTATCGTTGTGGTTTGGTGATCTATCGCGTCGAGTCCGCGGACTCGATGGTGCTCACTTGCTCTTCGTACTCGCGCTCCGCCGTCGCCGCGTCTTGCACGGCTTCGTCGGACGGAGTTTTCGGCACAAAGCACAAGTCTCTGAATCGTCGAGCCATATTCACTTGCTGCTCGCGCGTGCGATCGAGGTGCGCTTGGTAGCTGAGCTGCGGCAACACGTACATTTGATGATGCACGTTGCGTAAAGCTTCCATGTCGATCGTGCTCCCCGCGCCGACGGTTTTTCTGATGGCGCGCGACTGCGACATGCGAATCATGTAAAAGTCGCTGCTTCGCATGTCACATCCATTCTCGCGCACGATGCACGCGTTTTTCGCCGTCGTTTCGTGGCACTTACACGCCAGCGGGCAGGCGTAATGCGGTGTCGAACCGACTGGGACGTTTGCAGACTGTTGCTCGAAAAAGAATGGTCTGTAACCCACGCGAACGGTGTTCCAACTCGAGTCATTCTTGATCGCGTGCTCTAAGCCGTCGATGTCGAACCCCGCGTTGGCGTCCACGCGATCGGGTGAAACCGTTATCGCATCTTCTTCGACGATGGTCACCGTCTTGTACTGGTACTTGACGGCGTCGAGGAGCGCGTGCACGTGCGACATCGACGCCTTGTGCCAGTGATCCGCGGCCGCGCGCCCGTAGCACGGATCGATGTCGGCGCCGTGCACCGTCGTCACCTTCCCCGCCCACTGCAATGGGAGCACTATTTTATCGCACTTCATGCAGATGACGTACACGTGATCGCTCAACGCCGCCAGTCGCGCGCCGGCGTCTGAAATCTTCGTGCACCCCTCCTCGCCTAGCTTTGAGTGACACCCCGGCGTCCACGGCGACCCCACCCTCGCGGCGTAAGCAGCCTCTCTCAAAGCTTTATTCCGTTTCGCGCACGTATACTCCGGCGCTTCATTAAACACCACTAGACCGCTCTCGGCTTCGCTCTGCCCGACGGCGGCCGCGGCGGCCGCGGCGCGTCTCGGCGCGCCGCGCCGCCGCGTCCCGCCCGAACGCGCCTCCCCACCGAGCGCCGCCGCGCGCACCCCACGCTCGCGCCCGCTCATCTCCGCACCGTGCGCGCGCGCGCACGCCCCCAAGCCCACCAGCGCCGCGACGCACGCCGCCGCCGCGAGCGCGCGTCGTCCTCGCGCGCTCGCCCTCGCGCCGCCGTCGTCGCCCCCCCCCCGCGCCCCATCCGCGCCGCCGTCGCCCCCCGAGCTCGCCGCGATCAACGCCGCGCGTTCGCGCGCGTCTTCCTCGTCCCCCGCGCGCCACGCGCGAAGCGCCTCGCTCGAAAACGACGCCATCGCCGTCGTCAACATCCACCGTCAACACCCAACGCGAAGCCACGCCTCGTCGACCGTGCGTCGCGTCGCTCGCGTCCGCGCGCCGCGCGCGCGTCGACGCGCCTTCGTCCGGGTTTCGCCGCGACCGTCCGCGCCGTCGCCGTCGCCCGCGCGACCCGACGCGCTCTGCCGCGCGCGCCCCGCGCGTCGTCGACGCGCGCGCGTCCTTCGCCCGCGCGCGCGAAAAGTTCGCCTCCGACGCGCGTTCGAGGACATTTTAAACCTATCATCTCCACGCGCGCGTCCCGAAATAAATCCATGTCGGGCGTCGCGAAATGGCGATTACGGGCGCGATCGTCGCCGCCGACGCGCGGCGTCCCTCGCGCGCGTCGGATCGCGACGCGACGCGCGTCACACGCCCGCGCGCGCCGCGCACGGGACGCGCGCGTCGAACGATGCGCGCGCACGCGATCGCGCCCTCGCCGCGGGCGCTCGCGGGCGCGCCGCGCGCGCGCGGACGCGCGACGTTCAGGGTTGTCGCGCGCGCGGCGACGGCGACGGGGGCGGCGACGGGGACGCGCGCGCGAGAGAGATGCGACCGGACGCGCGCGGACGCGCGGATGGACGCGTCGAGCGCGCGCGCGGCGTCGAATCGCGCGCGCGCGCGCGTCGTGGGGGCGCGGGGGGGGAGGTTCGCGAGGGGACGCGCGGCGGACGCGGGACGCGGGACGCGGACGCGCGGGGAAGGCGGTCGACGCGGTTTCGAGCGCGCGCGGGCGCACGGTGGGGAATTTCACTCGTGTGGGCACTCGCACGGTGAGGCGCGGGGCGCGCGGGCGATGGACGGCGCGATGAGCGCGGACGAGGACGAGTTCGTGTCGCAGGCGGGGATGATGGCGGCGACGAGCTCCGGGGAGTTTGCACCGCGCGGACGCACGGAGAGGGCGCTGGATGCGATGTTTAACGCCACTGGTTTGCACGCGGTGGCGGATTTCCTGCGCGGGAACGCGGCGGTGGCGGTGGTGTCGTGGGCGCTGTTTCTCGTCGCGGGGGCGGCGCACGTGGCGACGCACGTCGGCGGCGGCGGATTGGTGGAGACGACGATGGCGGCGAACGTCAGTCGGGTGTGCACGATTCTGGTTTACGTGTTGGCGGGGACGCCCGAGTTTGTGGACGTGACGTACGAGCTCGCGGTGGGGAACGTGAACATTCACGTGCTCACGACGTTGGCCGTGTTCGGCACCGTGCTCTTGGGGTGCGCGATGGAGGGCGCGCTGCTCTTGGTGCTCTTCGCCCTGGCGCACTTCGTGGAGGATCGATTGACGCTGCACGCTCGGGGGGATTTGAAGGCGTTGTGGGGCACGGTGCCCACGACGGCGGACGTCGTGCAGTTGCTCGCCGATGGGACGCCGGATTTGACGACGCTCCGAGAGATGCCCGCGGCGGACGTCGACGTTGGGACGATGATTTTCGTCAAGGCTGGACAGCAAGTGCCGTTGGATGGTATGGTTGTCCACGGCAGCGCGTTAGTGAGCATTCAACACATCACCGGTGAGGCTTTGCCGGTGATGAAGAGATACGGCGATGAGATTCCCGCCGGCGCGATGAACACCGACGGCGTGCTCGTGGTGAAGAGCTTGAGATCGAGCGAGGAGAGCACACCGGCGCGAATCGCGCGACTCACCGAGGCTGCGCAGCGGCGTCGTCCGAAAGTCTCACGATTGATCGATAGCATAGGAGACCGCTACAGTAAGGCGATATTGGCCATCACCTTTATTACCATGGCCGCGGCGCCGATGGTGCTCGGGATTCCATTTTTGGGTCGCGGCGGTGCCATGTATCGCAGCTTTGCGTTTTTATCCGCCGCAGCGCCGTGTGCATTGTTGATGTCGCCGCTCGTGTACGTGGCGGCCATCGGGGCCATGGCTCGGCGAGGTGTGCTCATTCGAGGCGGCTTGACTCTCGACGCTTTGGCCGAAGTCGGCGCGGTGGCGCTCGATAAGACGGGAACCATCACGACGGGGCAAATGAGCTGCACGAATATCACACGATTTGAAGACGGTGCGCAACACGACACTGCTCCGAGCGCGTCAGTCAAGGCTCTGGCGTACGCGCTGAGCCTCGAACGCGGTTCGTCCCACCCGATTGCCGCCGCGGTGACGCAAGCGGCGCGGGGGATCATTTTGCCAGACGTCGGTCCCGTGACGGATTACAAAGTCATCGCGGGGAGTGGTGTGGAAGGCACGATCGACGGCAAGCGTGCGCGATTCGGTAGCTCCGAGTTTGCGCTCGAGCTGTGTAACACTGGCGCTGCGGAATGCTCCGCCGAGGTCATCGCGCAAGAGGGCGAAGTGCTCTCTGTGCTCGCGATTGAGGGCGAAAGCCCGGCGCTGTTTAGGTTTAGTGATACGCTTAATTTGCAGGCGCCCGATGCCATCGAGTCCCTGCGTACTGGCAAGTGCCGACGGAGCTGGTGGGAGGTGGCGAGCGACTCGACGGGTATGGAGTTGGCCATGCTCACGGGCGACAACAAGACGAGCGCCATAGCCATGGCTGAGGAGATCAAGTTGAAACCGGAAGACGTACACGCCGGATTGACTCCGTCTCAAAAGCTTGCACTGGTTGAATCAATGCGAGAGCGCGTGAAATCCAAGCAATATCCTCGCGTGGCCATGGTTGGCGATGGTATCAACGATGCCCCAGCGCTCGCCGCCGCGGATGTCGGCGTCGCCATCGCGTCGACGCCGAGCGATGCCGCCGCGAGTGCGGCGGATGTACTGTTGCTCACTAAAGACGAAGGAGGCATCTCTCAATTACCAGAGCTGTTTTCCATCGCCGAGCGCACGCGACGCATTTTACGACAAAACATCGCACTCGCCGTGGTATCAATCTTGGGGTCAGCTATTCCCGCTCTCTTCGGCGCGTTTCCGCTATGGTTGGCGGTATTGCTGCACGAAGGCGCGACCCTCATGGTGGCGATGAACTCAGTGCGTTTGCTTGTCACGTTCGGGCGACAGCCGTTGTCCAAGAGTACTACCTTGGCCCTCACGACGTTCACCGTGTTTTGTTGCTTGGGCGCAGCGTACTCGGTGTGCAGCGAAGCGATTGCCATTTGGGTCAAACATTTGCACATCGCACACTGGATGAGCGTAATCACGGCGTTTAAGTCTGCATGGGCTGGTCTATTAGCCGGTTGCTTGCACACGCTCACGGGGCCAGACCACTTAGCGGCACTCACGCCACTGACAGTGGGACCGAGCAGAGCGCAAAACGCGTTGATGGGCGCGCTTTGGGGGTTCGGGCATAACACGGGTCAAATTTTATTTGGATGTATTTTCATCGCTTTGAGGGATAAATTACCGCTCAACATGGAAGTTATCGGTCAGTTTGGACAAGGAATCGTCGGTTTGACGCTCATTATTATTGGCGCTATGGGCTTTTGGGAAAGCATGGGCGGTCACTCGCACTCACATTCACACTCACACTCACACTCGCATTCGCACTCGCATGGGAGCGATGTGCCCGCGAAGCGCGATAGCAGCTTCATCTCATGGACGTATATTACTGGCACCATCCATGGATTACAACCGGATTCATTGTTTCTGCTTTTACCTGCCCTGGCGCTCCCTCGCGTCGAGGCGATTTCTTTTTTGGCGACGTTCTTCATCGGAACCATTATCGCCATGGGGACGTACACGTACTGCATTGGTGCGGGTACGGCAGCGTTGGAGAAGAATAATCCCAAGTTTGTGAGCTATATCGCTCTTGGATCGAGCGCCGTCGCGCTCGCCTTCGGTGTATTATTTGTCATCAGCGCCGTATTTGGTCTTGATTTGATTTAGCAATTTGCAATACGTTAGGCAATCAAATATAAGCGCACGCACGAAGGAACGTTCGGTGATTCAGGTGACTAGTTCTTATAACATTATCAAGCGTCGTTTACGAGCGTTTAGGCTTGTACGGAGCGAACAGGACCGCCGAGTTATGCCCGCCAAAGCCAAAAGAATTGGACAAAGCAACCTTCACGTCGAGCTTTTCTCTCGTTGTGCCAACCAACATCGAGGTGTCAACGCCTTCATCTGGGGTTTCGAGGTTCTTGTTGGGGTGAACTTCGCCGCTAGTGATGGCTTTGATGCATACGACGGCTTCGACGGCGGAAGCTGCGCCGAGCAAGTGCCCGATCAAGCTCTTGGTGCTATTAATCTTCGCCCCCGACGCCTTGAACTTCTTTTGCAACACACGGAGTTCCGCCATATCGCCGGCCGGCGTGGACGTGGCGTGAGCGTTGATGTAGTTGACATCTTCCGCCTTCACGCCAGTCATCTCGAGCGCCTTGTCGATGGCAAAGTTGACGCCCACGCCATCCGGTCGAGGCTCAGTCATGTGGTGAGCGTCACACGTCGCAAACCCGCCCAAAACTTCAGCTACGATGGGCGCACCGCGCGCCAATGCGCTTTCCAAAGATTCGAGTACGAGAACGCCCGCACCTTCACCCATAACGAATCCGTCTCGGTTCGCGTCCCACGGTCTCGAAGCCGCCGCGGGGTCATCGTTGCGCGTGCTCAACGCCTTCGCCGCGGAGAAACCCGCCATACCGATGGGAATGACAGCCGCGTCGCTCGCCCCGGCGAGCATCAAGTTCGCCTCTCCGTTTTGAATGTGCATGATGCTATTCAAGATGCAAAAGTTGCCCGTCGCACACGCGGACGCGATCGAATAATTCGGCCCCATGAATCCAATATCCATCGCCGTCAGCGCGCTTCCCATATTCGTAATCGCAAACGGAATGCAAAACGGGTTCATCTTTCTGTGTCCCTGCGTCACGAGATTCTCCGTGGCCGTCGCGAATGTTTGCATCCCCCCCATCGCACTACCAATCAGACATCCACTCAACGCTTTATCGACGTAATGTTCCCCCGACTCGTCGTTCCAGTTCACCTTTGCCGACTCCAGCGCTCGCTTCGCCGCGACGATCATGTACGCAATGTACGGATCCACCCTGCGCGCCATCTTTTTATTCATATAATCCCCACAATCGAACGCTTTTATCTCCCCCGCGAACTTCGTTCCGATCTCTCCGGTGTCCCATTTATCGATCGTCGTGATCGCGCTCTCCCCTCGGCACAGCTTTTCGTACATCTCATCCACGTCGTCCCCGTGCGCCGTCACCGCCCCCATCCCCGTGATCACCACGCGCTTCTTTCCCAGGTGATTCAGCAGGTCGACGTCGCCCTGCGCGCGCGTCGCGACGCCGTCGCCGCGCTTCGCGCTTCGCGCGACGCGTCCGAGCGCGCGTCGTCCCGTCCCGTCGCATCGGCCTCGGCGCGCGCTTTCGAGCGTCGACGCGCGCGAGCTCGCGCGCGGGCGCGGCGCGCGCGCGCGCATCGCGTGCGAGTGCATCGTCGTCGTGTGCGCGCCGACGGGCGGCGTCGCGCGACGCGGTGTGCGGCGCGCGCGCGTCGTTGTTCGCTTTTCTTATCCAGACTGGGGACACAGGGTTTTGGGCGGCCGGGCGGCGCGTTCAAACGCGACGGGAGACGCGAACGCGATTACAAGGCTAAGACGCGTCGTCGTCGGAATCGACGTCGCCGTACTCCCACTGACCGACCCTCGCGCGACGCGCGGACTCCTGGGCGTCGACCATGGCGTCGAGGACGTCGCGATCGAGACGACGGGCGGCGGCGCGGCGGTGGACGCGCGCAAAGCCGGCGCGAAGGAGGTCGAGGGCGACGGATTCAGCGGCGCGAGCGTTGGCGTCGGGGAATAATGTGAGCGAGAACGCGGGCTGTGCGTCGATTTCCCATGGTTTTGTGGTGGGGAAACGATCGCGGGCGTCGATTCGGGCGTGGAAAGCCTGGCCAGAGATGAGTTTGCCGACGTGCGAAGCGGCGGCGTAGCCGTAATCGGAATCGATGCGAGGAATCTTGAGGAAGGAAAGCGCGCAGAAGTTGGCCATGGGTGGGATAGCAACCGTGGTGACCGTTGGATCCTTCAAAGGTCGAAGAAGATTGAAACCGATGTCCTCGACGTTGCCAAAGTCGCAGTAGAAGACGCTGACGGGCTTATCACCGACGCGCTTCGCGGTGACGATGGCTCTCGCCCACTTGTCATCTCCGGTGAACTTGGCGGCGACGGCATCGCCAGGCTTTGGTTCGAACACGCCATCGTGCGGCTTGCTCGTGTCCACGCCGTCGTAAAGCTCGGCGAGTTTGTCCGTGACCTCTTGAATCTTGCTCCCATCTAACTTCTGCACGAAGAATCGGCCCCCGGCGACGCACTCGGTGACGCCGACTCGCACGAGTTCGCCGGTCGAACTATCCTCAGGCTCGTCTACTTCGACGATCGGAGGGGTCCAGTCTTTCCATAAACCAGCCTTGACTTCCCGTGCCGCGGCTTCAATGTCCGCGAGCGCGCGACCGTAGTGAACGCGATCCACCGGGAACGCCGGGTGCAAGCTTCCTAATCCGGCTCGAAGGAGTTCTTCACCGAGATTTAATCGCCCGTTGTCCGCAAATAAGGTGCCAAGGAAAATTCCAGTTCTATCCACGGAGTCTACCACGATTTCCACCTCTCGCTGAAGAATTCGAGAACGCGTGTACGCCAACGCCTCGGCGGCGTACGGCTCGTCGCGCTGGGGACAGCGAACGCCCGCCAAGCAAAAGGCGATCACCGCGCCTTCTTTGGGAATTGAAACTCGAATTTTGTGTCCAGCGGCGACGTAGTCTACCATAGCGACGCACTTACCCGCGCGTTGCAAAAACGGCAAAAACGTCTTCGCCTTGTGCGCGTTGATGCTAAAATCATTCGTCCTGTGTACAGGCGCCTCGCGATTCTTGTTGTGCATTCCCTTTTTGCTCTCCACGCCCTTCTTTTCCGCCGCGATGAGCTCATCGTAGTCTGCCGCACGTTCTTCCTCAGAACGGTGACGAATGCACGACGCGAAACCGCGCATGAGAAGCATCTCTGAAACGTTGAGCGGGTCACCGCCCGTCTTGTTGTTTGGCAGCTTCACCGTGGCGAAGTGCAACGTTCGTTCGTTCGCACCTTCTCCAATCTTGCGTGCGTAATCCATATTAATCGATACGGTGCGCCCGATCAGACGCGAGATCAAAAACTCTTTTGCCTCTATCGCCCAAGGTTCGTGATTGGACTTGTCATCTCGTGAGTTGGAAATTCTAGGCGCCCGAATCGACGACAGATTGATTCGTCTCTCAGACGTATCCGGCCCTGACGTCGGCACCACGGAAATGCAATCACCGCTGATGACTTCTACTACTCTGGCATCGAAGACTTTCGTCGTCATCGCGTTCAAGGAAGATATTGGCGGGACGTATCCATGCCAAAGTCGCAACTGCTGATCCTTGGCCATCTTCTCCGCCGCGCGAAGCGTCGCCGCGCCACCGATCAACGCCGCCGCACTCGCCTCGTGCACTTGCGCGAGACCTAGCCGACACAACTCTTCGCCGACGTTCACGAACGACGTATCGTTCACGTCCGCGGGCAAGATTGAACCGATGAAATTATTACGACGATCGAGACCTTCCAAAATCACCCGCACGTCTCGATGCAGGAGCGCCATCTCCGTGAAATGCTTCGCCGCGAGCGCGAACGGCTCTGGACCTTGATCTGTCCCATCTTCGTTCTTCGCCCCCTTGCGCCCGACGGACGGCACTGAAATCCCACCGATAGACAACGTGATATTCTGATCGCGCGTCGCGCCGTCCCCCGTCAGCACAAGCTTCACCGTCCCACCGTTCAGCACGTAATCCACCACCGCGGGCGTCGGTTTCATCCGCAACGCACCCAGCACGTCCTCCGCCTTCATCGCCTGCACGACCGTTCGCTGACTCGCCGCCGCGAGCACCGCGGGATCCTTACTCCACATCCCCGCCTCGGCTTCTCGCGCCTCGAGTTCGCGTCGTTCCAACTCCTCCGCGTTCGCCACCGCTCGATCGTTCCCCCCGGGCGCCTTCACCTTGGCCAGCCCCTTAGACACTTGCATCACGCTCACGTTTTCCCCGCTCTCCGTGAACACGACGCCGAACTCGCGATTTATCGACTCCACCGCGTACTCGACGCGAAACGACACGCGTCGTCCCGCGAGCGCGCGCCGCAGCGACGCCCTCGACTCGCGCGCGAACGCCTCGCCCGCGCTCGACCCGTCGCGGCGACCGAGACGCGGCGCGACGATACCGGCGAGCGTGAGCGTTTTTTCGACGCCGGGCGGGGCCTGCGAGCGCGAGAATCGTCGCGAGAGTGGTCAGTTTCGCGCGATCGGGCAACCGTCGCGTCGACATCGCGCGACGAAATCGGTCGGTACGGCGCGCGAACGCACCCCTGGCGCGCACGGTGCGGCGATGATGACTTGATCACCGCTGGGGACGGCTTTGACGACGCCTCGGAGCCATCCGGTGGACATGGTGACGCGATCTCGCGATGGATGTCGCGTCGCGGTGTGCGGCGCCGCGCGACGAGACGCGGATGGACTTTGTCGCGAACGCGTGGAAAGTTTTTATGAAACGCTAAAAAGTGCTATGCAAATTGCGATGAAAAGTCATGTGCCGTTCAAGCGGTACTTTTCGTTGCGCTTGCGACGGCGATCGAGCGCTCTGAACATTTGCGCGCGCGCCGGCGCGTCGACTTGAATGTTTTCCAAATCTGTCATCGAGAGGTAGTTCAGGGTCCGGCGGGAGACGCCGTAGACGGCGAACGAACCGGCGTAATGACCCCAGCCGTGGGTGTCGAGCCAGCGAAGGACGGTCTTGTCGCCGCCGTATTCGACATTGACGACTTTATTAAGGGCGATGCGGCGTTGGTCGCCGAGCGGCGTGGCGCTCGCGGCGGCGTCTTCGGGCGCAGGGCGTTTCGCGTCGGGTTCTTCATCTTCTCCGCCGGTGGGATCAGTACCAGTCGTCATCTCCACCGCTGGTTTCGTTCCTTCCGTTTGCTTGTCAGCATTGTCCATCGCGACGTCTTTGCCATCCGCCGAAGCGACTAAATCGTCCGTCGACTCGCGCGATCGCTTCACCTTGAAGACCAATTTTGGGTTCCCATCCGCGTCGAGCGGTTGCTGCATTTGCGCTTGCCGTTCTTTTGCAGCGGCGCGCATGGCTTCTAATTCGTCCGACACTTCCTGTTCCGTGGGGATATTAGTTTCTTTCGGCCAAGGGCGATCGTACGTCTTCGTCTCAATGGGATCGTTCGCTTCATCCTCCGGCGGTTCCTCCTCGAGCTCGCTCTCCGCATCAGCCTCGTACGTGCCATCCACCACCGCCTTGTGCAAATCTTCTTTCGTCACCAAATCCCGCATCGGATCACCCTCGGGAAACGCCCTCGCCAGCATGGTTTGCATGACATCCACCGCCTTGAACGCGGCGCGACGAACGCCCATCATGTACCCGAGCCGAAACGTTTCCTGCGCCTCGTGCGGTTCCGCCGATAGCTCAAACAAACCTCGCGCTGCTTCCCGACGATTCATCGCCTCGAGGACTTCTTCCATAGATATCGGCTGCCGCATCGTCTCGTGCTCGTGTCCACCTTGGTACTCCAACGCCAATTGCCCAGGAGTGCCCGTGTTCGCGCCTCGCCTCGAGCTCGGTCTCGGGCGATACACTAATCCATCTTCGTCGTCGTCCAAACACTCACAAATCTCGTTTGAAAGATTCAAAACTTCTTCATCACCATCGTCGTAATCAATTTTACTGTAAACCACCCCCTCCGGCGTCGTCTCCTGCATCACGACCATCCCCGAGTACCAATCGTTATCGCTCGGCCAGTACACGCGCACGCGATTGCCGATGGAAAAGTTGAAATTGTTCCCGCCTCGCGAGGGCAATCCCGGCGGTCGCCCGCGCCCGCGCCCGCGCCCGCGCCCGCGCCCGCGTCCACCGCCGCCGTCGGGGTTGCGCGGCCGTCCGCGCCCGCGTCCACTCCCTCCCGCCCCGCCTTCGCCCGCGCGTCGTCGTTGCGGCGCGCCAGTCGCCACGCGCGTTCGAATCGTCTGCTCGCCGCGCGGCACCGCGTTCGCGTCCACGGGCGCGCCGCTCGTGTCGACGTCCTCCGGGTGCGCCTGCTCGTACGCGAGCAAGTACTTGCGATAGCTGCAGATTAAATCGTGCCCCACCGACGTGCACCGATGGTTGTCCGTCCAGTTCGCCATGCCCTTGAAAATTTCCTTGCTCCACGACCACGGCACCTTGCTCGCCGACCCATTCGTCTCCACGGGAAAACCTCCCCGCGCGCACACGTTGTGATACAACCCAAACAAATCCAGTTTAAAACCATTCACCGTGCGCTGCGGGAACTGCGAGTAGTCTGCGATTCGCGATCGAGCGTCGTCGTCCTCGTCGTCAGTCTCTCGATCGCTCGTCCGCGCCGCTCCGAATCAAACGCGCCGCGCGCGCCTCCGAAATCGCGACGATTCGCCGCTCCGACGAGATTCGCGCCGCGCGTCGTCACCCACCCACGCCCTCGGGAACCTCTCGCGCGAGCGCCGGATCCTTCCTCAGCGTCAATATCTATCGCGAAAACCAACCCCCGTCGATCGCGTCGTCGTCAGTCGCCGCGCCCGCGTCCTCGTCGCGTTTGTTCGCGCGTCCGC
>Ga0255763_1000417_pt1 | contig 47223 bp, 30 predicted proteins | sample 041ome_2_FD_179963 | JGI IMG/M metagenome (GOLD analysis project Ga0255763, IMG submission 179963) | Coastal salt marsh microbial communities from the Groves Creek Marsh, Skidaway Island, Georgia - 041406US metaG (version 2) | ecosystem: Environmental > Aquatic > Marine > Intertidal zone > Salt...
TGTGCTTCTCTCCCGCGTCATCTTTCTCTTTGTCGATGATGTTGAATGTTGTCGTGATGAGTGAGGAAATCTCTCTCAAAATCCTCTCTTTCTCCCCGTGTTTGTCTTCGCGAGAAAAATGAAAAAATCAAAAAAATCGCGCGCGAAAGAAAAATCGAAAATTTCGCGCCTTCCTCGTCAAGTCACAGAAAAGCAGAGATTGCCACTTTTTCACTCTCTCTCTCCGCGTCGCATTCAACAACAACAACATCAATCATGGTGAGTGTAAGAAAACGCATCTCTCGCACTTTTTTCTGCCATCAGCAGATGCATGAATTACTTCACTTCGTTGCATCGAACCGCGCGTGCGAGGATGTTGTCGTCCTTTTTGCGCTTCTTATTTTTCTCGCTCTCTCTCTCCAAGCCGCCGCCGCCGAAAAAGAGCTTCTCCTGACATAAATTTGCTCTGTTGTTAACTTCACAAAAACGAATGACGACAGGTTGGTACGCGCCGCTCGTCGCGATTGAGCGGAAAGGAAGACAAAGATTTAGCCGAGCTGCCGATGACGCCGGTTTCGAAGCGGAAAACACCGGCGAAGAAGGCTTCGACGGCGGCAGCTTCAACGAAAAAGGCTGACGCTGATGCTGATGCAACGACGACAAAGAAAGTTGAGAAAAAGAAGATGGACGATGACGCTAAAACTCCGGCATCGAAGAAGGAGAAGGAGGGAACTGCAAAAGCGAAGAAGCCGCTACCGACGACGAGTGAAAAGCAGTCCTCCAAAAAAGGAAAAGATGACGCTTCTTCGAAAGAGAAAGCAGCGACGACGACGGCACCGACTATGGGCGATATCGCCGCAAAGGAGAAAAGGAAACGCGATGAAATCCAACAGTCTCAACAACAACAACAGCAGCACGAACATGATCATCATAATCATCATCACGGCAACAAGAAGAAGAAAAAGCAGCAAACTCAAGTGCAAATTGAGAGGGGACTGGAGAAGAAAAAGAAGAAGAAATCCAAGAAAGCGCGGAAAAGAGAACGTGAAGCGCTCGCTGCCAAGGAAGCTGGCGAGGACGGCAACGCAGCGAAAAAAACTAAGATTACTCCGACAACGACAGAAACAGCGGTAAACGGGACAACAAAGTGGTCTTTTGGTGATTGGACATGCAGAAAATGCGGTGCGCACAACTATCGGAAGCAAAAAGACAAGTGTTTCAGATGTTCGTACCCAAAGGCGATAGAGACCAACATGAAACAAGGTAACCACGCAGCGAGAGAATACTTGAAAGGAAAACTAAAAGATGATAAAAACTGGACATTTTCGAATCAAGAACACGAATGGTGCGTAAGGAACGCATCATTTGACCCGTTAATGAAGGATGAAGTTTACGATTTGTTTCTAAAATATCTCGAGAAGGTTGAGGCAAAGCATCGTGACAGAGTAAGAGACGGAGCGAATGCAGTCATCGAACGAATGAAGCGAGCTCTCTCCGTGTTGGAGAAGTTTCCAACGCACGAGGAAGAAAAAGACGCTAAAAGAGCGATCTTTACAGAGGGGTTAAGTGGCCCTGATGGAGAGAAGAAGAAAAAGAAAAAGAAGCGCAACCGAAAGAAAAAGAAGAAAGATAAAGATGAAGAAGCGCCTGAAAAATCAGCGGGCGTAGAAGGAAAAGAAAGTGAAGAAGCAAAGAAGTAGCTCTGTATTCTTATTTAATAACCAACGAACAGTATTGTTCATGACTTTTATCTAAATGTTTCTACATCTATATTATTATTCTCTTGAAGGGGCTCCCTGGCGTTTGTTGCTCCACGACCGAAAAAAGTCGCAGCTTTCCTAAAGACGTAATTCAAAGGTGTCGCTAATCCGATGCTATTTTCCTTCAGTAACGTCCTTTCGGGCGTTTCGGGCGTGTAGTCTGGATCGTCATTTTCAGTTGATTCTATTTCTTCCTCACCGTCGCTATCTTCAGCAGAGGAAATGTACTGCTGCGACGCGGGAGTCTCTGATTTTTCCGCGTTCACAATTTTGCGACGTTCCGGAGTTGTATCTTCCAATGCCGGGACGTCTTTGTACAACTCCTCGTTCACAATCGCTCCTACATGTTCTCTCTCTTTTTCAGTTTCGATTTTCAGAGATTTTTTCTCTGCTTTTACAGCGGCATTGAAAACAAGCTGAAGTAGCTGCCGAGCTTCACCGAGAGCTCTGACACCAGCCCAACGCCGTGCTCCGCCGCTCGCTTTTTCTTCCATCTCATCTGCACGTGTAACTTTTTCGTTGATTTCCGCGATCAATTCATTCGATACGGTTGTGTCTCCCTTTGCTCTAAGTGCATAGAGTTCGTCAAGTTTCTCTCGCATTGCCAATCGGGTCGCCGCAGTTTTAATCTCCGAATCGACCCATTCACGACGAGCGACCAATGATGCGGCTTTGGCTAAATCATTGGCAGGAGCATTCATGTTATTTTTCCGAATCGGTGACCGGACGTTAGCTAAACTGGAAGCGGTGTGAGACTGTATTCTTCCTTTCATCTGAAGGTCACTTAATTTTTTCTTCACAGCCTGCGCTTCTTCTGTTCGTCTTTTTAATACCAACGACTGCTTCTCGGACTGGTTCTTGAACTTTTGAGCTTCGCGCTGCATTTTCAATCCTTCTTTCTTTGCCTGCATCAGCGCTTTTTCGGTCTCTCGTTGCTTTGCGATGCGCTCCTTTGTCTTTTCTTCCATTTTTCGAACCAACTCGACGCGAGACCGTTTCAGTTGCAAAATATCGTTTTTCAGCTGTTTTTGCATCATATCAGATTGCTCTTTCGCCCGAAGCGTCTCTTTATGAGATTTTAATTGCTTTTGTAATCCTTGAAGCTTCATTTCTAACTCTTTCAACTTCCCACCCTGCTCTTTTTCGACTCTTTTTTGCAAAACTTGACCGCCGGTAGACTTTGCCTTCAAAATCGCTTGATGTACCCGCTCTCGCTCCTCCACCAGCAACTTTCTTTCATTTTCAACTTCTTCCACTAGTTCTTCGTAGCGCTTTCGTAACTCATCCGCGCTACTGTTTGTACCGGCTTTTTTTGCGAGTTCTAACATTCGTTTCTCTTTCATCCGCAAAGTCTTCTCGACAGAGTCAAGCTCGTTTTGATTTTGTTCCTCCTCGTCGTAGTCGTCGTCAATGTCCTCATCTTCGTCGTCGATACACTCTGAAATGTATTCGGTGTTGCATTCTTCTTCTTCATTCTGCAAATTGCGTTTTACCTGTCGTCTCAAAACCTTCACTTCCGCTCGTAGCGCTTGAATAGTAGCGTTGTAACCACGGAAAATTCCGGTATCATCCTCCTCGGCTTGTTTGCTTTCACCACCCTCTGTCGTTGGATCGACACCTCCAGCTTTCTCTAAAGCTACTCTTAAAGCATCTCTCTCCGTAATTGCTCGCAACTCTTTCTCTGCTGCTTCTTGTTGAGCTTCCTCGGCGAAGGCGAGCTCTGCTTTTAATCTACGAACTTCTCGTTCCGACGCGGCGAGTTTCCCGGCGAGTTCATCAGAAACTACTACTACTTCGTCTTCTTTAACTTCTCCATCGCCACCTTTTGCTTTATTCAAAGCTTGCGTCAAGGCGATAACTTGTGACCGCATCGCTGCAAGTTGAGCTTTACACCGCGAAAGTTCAGCCGTCGATGCTTCCTGCTTATTCTCGTGCACCATATTTTTAATATTGCGAGCTCGGTTTGCGTATTTTAAAGTATTGAGCGTTTCTTCTGTATTTGAATCTGCTGGAGATGCACAAGCGATGAAAACAGTCTGGGAATTTCCTCCCAGCGAGTCTTGCAGCACTCGCGTTAACTTGGAGTCTCGGTATGGAACGTGTCCATTTGCCGCTCGACGCGTATCATCCCCAAGAGCAGAAATCACATTTCCAAGCGCTAACAGTCCTTTATTGATGTCGATGCCTTCTTGTAACCTCTTTCCTTCTGCCTTTGTTCGCTTTTGCCTTTCAGACCCAGCGAGATCGACCAAGTGCAACTTCGCCAGCGTGACTTCGCTCGACGACTCCGGTGATGTGCTCCTTCGTTCGAGATAAATTGTAAAAATTGCATGACTCCGGCTCGACGTTTTGTTCATGTTTGTCGAGCCGGTTGCTCTCGTTTTTGCCCCAGACGAGAGCAGTTCAGCCATATCGTTCTCATCTTTTACCTCAATTTCGCTCGCTCCATTTAAGCATATTGCTCCGTTTGCATCTTCACGCAAGGTAATGACAGTATGCACTACTTTCTTCCCGTCTGCCGCCGAGGAGAGTAAATCTCGAATCTCTTCCTTATGAATCTCTACGAAACCAACACGAATAGATATCGTATCTGTACTTCCACTCTCTGCGATTTTGTCTTTTTCGTCGAACAAGGCTCGAACAACTCGGGGCACGACTCCAAATGTAGCCCCAGCACTCGTTCCCATCGTATACGTCTTCCCACTTCCGGTTTGCCCATACGCCAAGACCGTACCATTCAAACCATTGAGTAAACCGGAAACCAGAGGTTTAACGCAATTATCGTATAGTTTCTTCTCGGACTTCTTATCTTCCCCGTTATAAACGTGGTCGTACTTGAACGCGTGGTTGGATGTTGCGCAGGATATGCTTTGGTTTTCTTCGTCCGCGAATATCGCAATTTCGTTACCGTCCATAAGTTCATCCTCAAGCATTGGTCGTACCATCACCGCGACTTTCACTGACATGATTTTCTCATCTACTTGGTGTTGTTGTTGTTGTTGTTCTAGTTGTTGTTGTTGTCGTTCCTGTGGTTGTTGCTTCGCGTGATTCGCGGTATTAGCGGTCACATCTCCCGTGGCAACAGAATCTATTTCTTCGTCCCCCCGCATTTTATGGATGTGGGTTCTTGTGTCAAAAAGGAATCACTGTCGTTCAAAACAGGAAACAAAGAGGGAAGCGAGAGCTACTTTATTCCAAGTACTATTCTTATTTCTTCTCGAACTGTGCTCTTTGTCGCGTGTAACTCTCGTTGAATCTGTATGCGCGAGAGAAACGAGGGAACAAATTTCTGGGGAAGACAGTTTTACTATTAGTGCACACAACAATACAAAAAGCAAAACACCAAAACTTACGAAACCACACACAGTAAATCACAACGCACCGAAATAACGGCGAGAATGACAATGATGATACACATTTTTACAAAACAAAAATCTAAAACGAATCTCTCTCGTAATTCTATAATAGACGATGATGATGATGATGATGTGAGCGCATTATTCCTCCTCTTTGTCAACAGTTTTCTCCACAACGGTTGGATCTGCCAAGTCAAAGTTCTTCCTCGCCTCTTTCAAGTACTCGTTCATTTCCATCAACTCCTCGACTCGTCTCAATTTTTTCTCGTCGTTTCTAATCACGTACAACAAGTCGTCGTTGGAAAAGCGGCCACCTCTTCTTTCCGCGCACTCCATGGCTTGATGCGCAACGTTGGTGATGAAGTCTACCATTAAATCTTCGACTAAAGCGACGGTCTCATTGTTTGGGTCCCGAACGTCGCCAAAACCGTACATCATATATCTCAAATCTCTCGCAAACATCCCGCGTTTCCTCTTCGCACCCATTCCACCTCTGGCGTCGTACTCTTGCTCTTCTCCGTCTTTATCTCTCTCAGCTTTCTTTTCCGCTCTCTCTTTCGCCTTCATCTTTGCCGTCATCTTTTTCCCTCCTCCTTTCTCCAACTCTTTCTCGTTCATCTCCTCCTCGCCTTTCCGTAATATCGGTCTGGGCACTACGGTTATCAAATCTCTCCTCGCTTTTGGCTGTTTCGGTTTTGGAGGCGGCGCGTTCGGGTCTCTCGGTTTCCTTGGGCCGTACGGACCTCGTTTCTTCGCCGATTCATTCCCATCCACAGCTTTGCCTTTCAAATTATCAGTCGCTGCTTTCAACATCTTTCTCTCTCTCTCTCTCTCTCTTCTCTTCTCTATCTAAATTTAACTTAACTATCTTCCCCTTCAACCGTAACCTATGTGATCTTTAAAAGACTGTCGTGTGTGCTCTCAACCGCTTTTGCGCGTGTGCCTTTTTCCCCCTGCGTTCAGAGTGGTTCCTCGTTCAATATAATGACGAAGAATCGTCTGCTCGTGAATTTTTTTTTGACGTGTGTGTGTTCACTCAGGAGTGCAGCTTTTACAATGATTTTTGCCTTCTGCCGCCCCTGCTGCCGCCATTTCTTCGCAGCACGCACAACGTTTCTCTTTGCGTTTTGTCGGCGTCGGGACACACGCGCGCATAAACGCACGCTAGGAGATGACGACGGAAGAAGAACCACCAACAATAAATGCGAGAGAGGATGAAGATCATCCGGTGATAATCCCAGACCATCTTCTTCTTTCTGCGTCGTCACCGTCGAAAATCATGAAAGAAAACGACGTGGTATTACTGCACATGAACAACAGCAGGTGGCAGTTTGTGAACTTGAAACCGAAGAAAACGTGCGCGATCGGGAAACACAAGAACGTGAAATTAGACCCACTTTTGAAGTCTGTTCCGTTTGGTTCTTTATTTGAAGTCGATCAGAAAGGGATATTAGAGCGCGTCGGCGTGGAAATGTTGGAAGAGGATGAAATAAAGGCACAAATTCCAGTTGAAGACGAGAGGTCGAATAAAGCGTACGACGACTTGAACGGCAAGGCGCAAAAGTTGAGCGATAAAGAGATACAGAGAATGCAGCAATCTGGAGTCTCCGGACAGGCCATCGTAGACGAGCTCGTGGCAAATTCAGCTACATTTAACCAAAAAACTGCGTTCGCGCAGGAAAAGTATAAGATGAAAAAAATGAAGAAGCATTTGACGAAAATCATTGCGCGGTGGCCGTCGCCGAGGTATGTCTGCGAGGCGTATTTTTACAAGTCACCGCAAATTACGAATAGCTTGAGGTTTGATATATTAGGATTGATGATGAATTTAGGGAACGTGATGGCGAATTCGCAACCGCTGATTGTGGAGGATTGCGGAGGGGTTATAGTAGGAGCTGCGGCGACGAGAATGGGAGGGAAAGGTATCGCTTGCGCCGGGTATGTTGGCGACCATCCGAGTTCTATGGAAACGATTAAACAGATGAATTTGACGGACGAGGAGAGGAGTGTGATTATGACGACAAGTTTGAGAGAGTTGGCGAAAGCAAAAAGAAAATGGGAGGAGGAACAAGAGAATGGTTTGGAATTGAAAGAGGAAGAGGAAGATGGGAAAGCCGAAAAGGATGCCGACGCAAAAAACAAAAGCAATGGTAACGGTAACGATAGCATTCCGAGCAAGAAAAAGCTCATGAAAGCTACAAGAGTAGACGTGGAGTATTTCATCAGGAAGGAAAAGTTCACCTCTTTAATACTCGCGCATCCCCAGTTGGATCCAAAAACAACCCTACCGCAGCTGTTGGAATTTTGCGCAAACTCCACGCCTTTCATCGTCTGGAGCATGACGCTTCAGCCTTTAGCCGACACCATGCACATTTTACGGAAAAGAGGTCTGGCTGTTTCAATGACAATTTCTGAACCATTTTTGAGGGATCATCAAGTGTTGCCAGGGAGAACGCACCCAGTCATGACCACGGAGGCAAACAGTGGCGGGTACATTCTCAGCGGCACACACGCGAAACAACCGCAGCAAAAGAGTGAGAACAACAAAGTGACGAATGAAGAACAAATAGCAGATAAAGCGAAAGGCGCCGAAGTAAAAAATAACGATGATAGCGAGATGAGAGAGAGTAAAAAGCCTCGGTGCGAATGAAGTTTTTAATGTAGTAAAACTAGTTTTTTTAGGTATGTACCCGGCAGCCCGGTGTAGGACTGTGATTTTGTTTTTTGTCGACTACACCAGACTATAGGTGATTTATTTCGCACCTCTCCATAAAAGCAGCACAGCAAAGAAGGAGGGAGCGAAGGAGATCAAAGCGCATTTAATTAAGCGTTCATGGTTTTCCTTCGCGACGATGTTTCGCTTCAGAAGCTGAAACAGCAACACAAAAGCGCCGAAAATGATCTCGTCGACTATGAGCACTCCGCATTAGAATTTAACGTTTCTCTCGGGAAGAGCGACGGGTTCGACGTGGAATTCGTTTCGTTCGAGAAGAAAAAGAATGGCAATAACAACGATGAAATGGAATGGTGGGTTACCAGATGTATCTGCCACGTAGAAAACACGGGCGAAACTATAGTTGTAAGTTTGGAAGATTCCGCGACGATTGCAATGTTGAAGATGAAACTCAGAGCGGAGTTGAATAAAAATACCAATAAGAAGAGCTCTTCTTCAACGACTTCCGCTCACTTCACTGGTGCTACTACCACCTCGACGATGAGCAAGAACAACACGAGCACACCTTCTCCCTCGTTGAAAACCGTGAAAAAGACGATGAACGGGATGAACGGAAAGAACGGTGAGAGGAATGGAAACGAAACGAAACGAATAATCTTAGGCGGAGGGGTGCCTTCATCGGCAGGAAAGAATACGACGACGATGGGAGCTAACAGAGATGGCAATAAGGATGTTGAAACCTTTCGAGGATTTGATTACGATGACGATGATCGTAAGTATGATGATTTAGGAAGAAAAGTGAGCAAGAACAACTACCAACAGCAACAAGAAAAGAATATAACGACTAATAAGACGAATGAAAATGTCTTCTTGCGAGATTTGAGCGAATTTGCGAACGAGTTGGTTGAAGTTGTCGCTCCAAAACCAAAGGAACTCCCGAGTAATAGCGATAAATCGGTAGCAAGTAACGGTGGTAGTAAGAATAATGATATCAGCAGCAACAACAACAAGAAAGATGAGGTTTTAGAGACGATGGGAAGTTGGGAAAAAGTTGACGAATGGCAAGCATGGGGAGAAATCGGAGAAGTTCAAGTCAAGCACAGAACGTCACCAGCACCAATTCAAACCCCGAACGTCACGGTAAACGTGAAGAAAGTAGAAAGAGGAAAGACAGAACCGATGAAAAAGAAGCTGAACGCGACAAAAGTTCCTCACTTGCGTAAAGAGAAGAACTTGTCGTCTTTCGCATTGCTCTCTTTCGTATCCAACATTCAGGACTCTTTCGCAAACATGGCGGCAACGTCAACAAAATACAGCGTTATGGTTGCAGAGCTCGTTCCGGGATTTGCAGCGCACTCGCTCTCTGCTCATATTATGATTTTTGTCACCGTAGCCGCCATACTCGTGAAGTTGATGGGTTTTACCTTTTGGTTACTCTGCGTCGTCCTAGTCTGTTACGCTCGAGTGCGATCTGAAGAGAATTTGAGAGCTCTCGCGGAGAAAAAAGCGCTGGATCTGCAATCAAAATTAGCAAAAGTTCAGGATGACTTGGAGCAGTTGCAATTTGCGGCAGCTACTGTCGCTGCAAACACGGCGTCTCGAGGCGGTAGTCTTTCCAGTGGATCAGCGAGCGTCCTCAACAACGGACAATCTGTAGCGGACGTTTTATGGATAAACTCGACAATAGCGGCGTGTTGGGATGGTTTCCTCCGAAATTGGCTTTCTTTACTGGCTGGCAACTTACTCTCGGACAAGCTTTCCACCGCTAAGCCATCTGTTCTCGACTCTATTCATTTAGCTTCGTTTGAAATGAATCACAAACCGCCGAGCTGTCGAAACGTGAAGGTCCTTCGCTCGAGGAAAGTTTTTGAAGGCGTTATGTTGGAGTTAGGTGTTGAGCTCTCTGATATTTCATTCAACATGACTATCCATTCGAAGCTCGCACAGTTGAAGATTCCTTTGAAACTCGCCGTCGAACTCGATGCGACCAATCTATTATTACGTTCAAGTGTTTTACTCATCAATAGGCCACCGTACGCAGGTTTGCTGAAAACATCATTCGCGGATTTGCCTGAGACGAAACTCAAAATCATCCCTGAAGGCGTAAGTGGCAGAATAGGTAACATCGCTGAGTTCCCAGGGATTGACGTATGGATTAAAAACTCGATACAGGATGCGTTAGTTGAGAATCTTCTCGAGCCGAACTCTTATACGTGGAACATCGAAGAGTTTTTCCAAGTGTATTACAAGTAAAAATAGCACATTAGTTTAGAATCGCGCATACACATTGTAAACTACATAACATGCTAAACATAGCTAAGAAATCACTACTACTTTGAGACTAGATGTATAAACTAATACCACTTTTCTATTTGTCTATCTCCGCGTGAACCACCAAAACACGAATATGAAAAAGGTGATGAAGAACATTCCTCCATAAACGATGATTGCATCCATTCTTTGCCGTCTGTCGATAACTTTCAACACAGATTGAGAAACGCCTAAGGTATCTAGCACGCTCAACACTTTTCTTCGCGCGGATTTCAATCTATCTTTTTGTTCGTGCAAACTTCCTAAAATGCTCGCCCCAGAGTCTAATAAGTCGTCCACCATTTGACCGCTTCGGCGCATGGACATTCCCGCAGAAGCTTCGGCGTCGTAGCTCGAACCCATATTCAACGTCACGTCTCCACTTCCATTATTCATGTTCCCTCCACCGTTCATTCTGCGAAGCAACTCCTCTCTCTCTTGTTCCTCTTGTATTCTCCTCGATTCTCGCGAACCGAACCGGTCCAACGCTACTCGATACTGGTCGCACTCCTCGGAAATTTGACTCACTTTCCTTTTCCACGTGTCTCTTTTCGACGGATTCTCCTTTACGATTAACACTCGGAACTGCGATTCCATCTGTTGGGATATTTGAGTCATCTCTTGTAACTTGTTCCTCTGCTCTCGAGCTTCTTGTAAAATCGCGTTTCCCCCGTGCCCTTTCCCTTCTAAACGTTCTAAACGAATTAATCCTTCCTGCAATTCGAACGATATTCGTCGAGCGACAGAGTATAAATCAGAGAGCGAAGAGGAGGAGGAAGAAGAAGAGGCTGGCTGCGGGTGAGATGGTTGGGACAGATGTGTTGGTGGTGGTCCCATCGCCGGATGAGAATGATGATTATAGTGCATACTGTGTATACGTATTATTCGTCGTATGAGTACTCGTATTGCCCTCGAGGGGGAAAAAAGGAAAGTGAGGAAAGAGAAAGGCAACGTCTCCTATTCTCTCCGAAGCTCAAAAAGCGTCTCAAATTCAAGCCTCAACCCTGAATTTCGATCCATGCTTCCAAAACCAGAAAACGAGAAAAGTTCTCTACTCTTTCTTCCTCGCTTTCCAAAACTCACTTCTACTCCACTCTTTCCAAGTGCCTGACGCGCACACAAAGTCCTGAGAGAAGTTGAAAAGCGTCGAGCGACACATAAGACCTCGTGAGTATTTATATAACACGCGCACGTAGATCATCTGAAGAAGAAGAACAAGAAGAAAAATGGTGTTTCGTATCTCGCAAGAACAGAGACAGGATTTGATCGATAGAATGACCGATAACTTGAGCGCGATTGGGTTTCACTGCTTTGGCGATAGCATAGCGAACGCTCGAGAGGTGTGCGAAAACATCGAGAAGAAAGCATTCGGCGTGGCTGACGTCGCATCGACGACGACGGTTGAAGTCCATCACAAAGAAGGTGTTTCTGGGGATCGACCGATAAAGGAGTCCATGTCTTTGTACATCTCCAAAGCGGCGGAGTTGATGAGGGAGGAGTGCTTGAGACGCGCCGATAGCGCTAGCGGTAAAGGCGGCGCGGCGGCCACCTCGGAGGTGATGGCTTCAAAAGCGGTGCAAGACAAGGATCATTTTGATGTCGCACTGGATTCCGCGGACAGAGAGTTTTACACCGGTCCGAGAGCAGAAGAAGTGCTCGCGCCGTTGTTGCAACCAAATGCCTCGTTCAAGTTTGTGCGATTATCGACGAAGAGTTGGGGCATCGATGCCGCTAAAGTTGCAAAGAGAGCGTTTGAAAACTTGAAAGATACTTTAGAAGTCGTTGATTTAGCTGATACGATTGCAGGAAGACCAGAGGTTGAAGCTTTGAAGGCGATGGAAATCATGTGCGAAGGTCTCTCCGCGTGTAAGCTAAAGGAGGTTGATTTATCGGACAACGCCTTCGGTGAAAAAGGCGTCCGCGCTTGCGCGAAACTTTTGCAATCTCAATCAACTTTAGAAGGGATTTCATTCTTAAACAATGGCATTTCTGAACAAGCTGCGAGAGCGATTTCGGAGTTGTTAGCCTCGCCGGCAACACTGAAAAAATACCACTTGGATAAGAACATGACCGGGGATGAAGGAACGGTCCACGTCGCGGCTGTTTTAGAAAAAGCCACGAGAATAGAAGATTTCAAGATGGCAGGATCGAGATTCACGAGCGAAGGGGCGCTGATGCTTGCAAGGGCTTTGTTACACGGAAGCTCGTTGAAGAAATTAAACCTCACCGACAACAACGTTAACGAAGAAGGCGGGGAGGCGTTTCTTGAAGTTTTTAAGAAGCACTCCAAACTGGAATATTTGAATCTTGAGGCGACGGCACTTGGCGAGGAAGTCACTGGAAAGGTTGCCCAAGTTGTCGCCGAACATTGTCCTGACCTCGAAACGTTGATTTTATCTGCGAACGACATCCTTAGAGAAGGCGTAGATTCTGTCGCCGAAGGCATCGCAAAGATGAAGAAATTGAAAGTCTTGAAAGTCACGGATAACGAGTTAGGAGATGCCGGCGTGGCAAAAATATGCGTCGCTCTGCAAACCTCCGGTGCGAAGCTGGAAGAGCTGGACGTCTCGTGCAACGAAATTTCTAAGTCTGGTGCAGAAGCGGTATTGAAATTAGCCACGACTAGTCTGAAATCAACCATCAAGAAAGTTAACTTGGATCAGAACTGGATTCAAGAAGACGCTATTGAAGGCATTCAGAAAGTATTTGCAGACGCAGGATTAGATTCTGTGTTGCAGTCCCTCGAAGATAACGACCCTGAGGGAGAACCAGATGAAGACGAAGCGGATGAAGTTGCGAATTTGATAGCAAAGTTAACGGTTTGAAAATAGCAGATGAAATACACAAAGCACAAGATGTAGTGAAGAAGAAACACAAAAACGAAAACGAAATTTGGATGCGCGATTGATGGGTGATGCAGTGGTCTTGTCGTGAATTTTACGTTTCCCCCATCTAACACGACTTCTATGATGATTTCCTTTACAAATATTCTCTACCAAATAAATGACTTCGATGATTGTGACGCACTTATTCTTCTTTACTATATTGAAAAAACTGCGAATATATATCTAATCGTTATTTAGTTCACTATAAATGTAACTGTTGCTTTAGTGGTTGCTTTGGTTCTTCAGTCTTGAAAGAACGTGATTGCGTACGAGAAGAATTGGTGCGTTGAAGTTTAGTGCTTCCACCGACTGGTACGTGTGTGTCCCCTTCCAATACCTTCGTATTCTCTGAAAATATGATAACGACTTGCTCTCTCTGCTATCGCCAAGCTCGCGAAGGCACACAAAGTCTGCTTCGAATTGATTGACTGCGTCTGATATTTGCTCGCGTCGCTGTTTATTTATTGTCGTGATATTGCCATTTTCAGTGGTGAGACGTAAAATCAAAGATGCGAGCGGTGCAGTCTCTCCCGGTCTTTCGACAAGAAAGCTTTTAAGCTTTTCTTCGCAAGTAGAAATATCCGATAATTTCCGATTAAACTCCGACATGCAACGAAAGAACGTGATCAACCTAACACAGTCTGTTCGACGCAGAATATATTTGAGAGCGTATTCCACGATCGCGACATCTTCGAAAACACTTTCTTTCGATGAAATATCAATCACTAATATTACGGTTCGATTTTCTTCAAGGTCTGATAAACCAAGATAAGCACTTGAAACCGAATCAGTGGCGAGCGCGCTTAGGTTTGGATATACTTTCATATCCACCAAGATAGTTGAAATCGGACAGTATCGTGCCATATAGTCTGTCAAAGCTTGTTTCTTGCTTGGGCTTCCATCGAGTGCTCCGTTTATTCGACCAAGAATAAGAAAGGTTGTCGAATAATCGATATCAGTCATCAGTTCCGTAGCGAGAAATTGAAGCACAGCCGAGCCAATATCTTGCGACGTTTCAATGATGCACACTTCAAACTTTCGCTCAGATCCATGTTCCATTGCCGGAGTTACGAGGTCCGCAACTTCTACCTTTCTGTGATCGAGATTTAGAACGATAGGACATTGATATGCCACTAAAGAAATGTCTCGAGACGGTTTCATAACGTGCAAGAAAATGATTCGATCCGCAGATTGAATAAAATTGATGTTACTCCACCGAATGGCCGCTTCGGTGTATACGTTGCCACGCAAACCAATCACGAAGATACAGGTGCGCGCGCTCATTTTTTTTATACCGTGTTATCGCGTATTTTTTCAAAGGATGAAATACAACGAGGTGAGATGGAGGTGGAGGTTCTTGGAAACTGCCATATTTCTGCTTTCCGTTGCGTTTGTAATGACAATGATGGCTAAACTACGACTACATCAACCCAAAAGCTTTCTTCGATCTCGCCTCTAATCGCGCTCGAGCAGCCTCGCGAGCATCCAACGCTCTTTGCTCCTCTGCATTCACACCAGTGGCTTTCTTCTTTTTCTTCGGCGTTGCTCCTCCTCCGGTATCACTCGCATCCTTCACATCTTTGGAACGCGCATTGTAAAGTGCACCCCCAGCAGCTTCGTACGCTCTCTTTCGCCCAGCGTTTGTTTTTGCTTTTGCTGCCTCGTATGCGGGATGGTTTGATCCGTAACCTAAGTTGAAATTGCTCGTAGTTATGTTTATGTGCATTTTGTTTTGTTTCTTCTTCAGTTCAAATGCTTCCTCGACTGAAGTCGGTTTTAGTTTTTTCGCTGTTTGAGACATCACTCCCACGGGAGCGACTTTCTGCGATAATCCTGCCGCTGCAATAGCAGCCGCTCCCGCCTTTTGTGCCGCGCTGTATGCATCGTTGTTGTCGCTATTGTTATCGTTGTTGTGATTACTATGTATAGGTTTTGTTTGACCTTTCGCTGCCGCCGAAGAAACGCCAACCGGTTGCGCACTTGCCATCTGGTGTACCGAGGGCGTTGGTACCGAAGGTGCATTTTCCGGACAGTTCTTCGACCATTTCTTAGCTATGTTGTCAAAAAACATTCTACTCTTCGGATCAAAGTATGTTGAACTCATCCCGTGCCAGTAATACTTCGTGCGCTCGTCCCAAACCCAGTCTCCGTATTTTTGTTTCATTCTGAACTCCAACTCCTCTTTCGCTCTCAATTCAACCGTAATCTCTTCCTCTAAAGCTTTCCTTTGATATTCTCCTTGCACTCGCGCTCGTTCATGATTTCCCATCGGTCGGCTCGCATTAGCTCCTCCAATATCCTTCTCCGCAAACGCGTGCATCGCCTGATTCTCTATGTCTTGAATCTGTCTCTTCAAACTATCTTCGTCTGACTTTTTCTTCGCCGTCTTATTCGCGATGTCCTTCATCTTCCTGTCTATGGCGTCTTTATGTTTTTGTGAACGTTCGTGCGTTCGCTTCTGCGATGGTTGGACGAAACATTTACACAACGCGCACCAGTTTGCAGCGGATTGCGCGGAGATGCTGTATCTCTGGTTAGGAACACCCATTCTTATTATGTTAATTCTGGCGCAAAGCTGGCTTTCGTTTTAGTGAGGAAATTTGTATCTACCTAGGTGACTTAAGGTTTATGTGATGACGGCACGACGCATCATACATCATTATGATTAAAAACCGTCGAAATTCTTTCTTCTAATTGTTATCCTCGGCGCTAAGAGCTAAAAACATTTGTTGGACGTCCTCACAGATTGTTCCCACGTCCTTCACATCTATGAGCATACACATCCGCATCGGCTTCGAGTCTTCAAACTCCTGCGGCTTGTCCTCGCCGCCAGCTTCCCACATGAAACTCCACTGCGACATTTCGTAAAATATCTCATCTTCCAAATTTGGAAATACTAACTCGGTAACTTCTTCTTTTTCTTCCTTCTTTCGTTTATTGTTGTTATTTTTCTTTCCGCCGCCGGTGGTTGCGGATGGCGGGAGCGTGAACGTATCCAAAAAACAGCGCGATACTAATACATACTGATCAAAATCAAACTCCTTCTTCTTTTCATCCTTCACGGCCCATTTGATTTCATCGAACAATTGTTTTACCAACGGTCCACCGACATCTTGCGGCACGTTGACCAATCTTTCGGAAAGAATCAAACCAGTTTTCTTGGCGTTCAGAGCGTCTCGAACCAACTTTGCTTCCTCTTTCGGCGCCTTTTTCACAATGTGCGCTTTGATTTCATCCAAACACTTGAACTCTTTCGCTTTATCCAAACTGATCACCGTCATGACGCCCAAAGGATCTTCCTCTTCTTCCGCGCTTACACGAGAGGCAATCACTGAACCGACCTCGTCTTGCTTCAATATCATATCGACCAACTCAGAAACGTTGTATTGACTCCCGTCGCAATAGGATGTCAAATAGGATTTCAAGTTTACGAAGTGTTCCTCTTTCGGGGTGACAAATTCAATTTCAACGTCTATGAACGCGTCATCGTCGTCCTCGCCGTCGACGTCGGATTCATCCTCGTCTTCTTCCTCGTCCTCGTCCTCTTCGTCTGATTCCGAATCGGTGTTCCCCATTTTTGCCTTCTTAGTCGATTTTTTCGGCGCCGTCGTTGTTTTTTTAAGACTCTTCTTCTCCTTGGCAGCGGCAGTCCCTGGGGGCGCTTTCTGTTTTTTCTTCTTACTCGGTGGCATCTCTCTTCTTTTCCTCTTTTCCTCTTTTCCTCTCTCTCTCTCTCTCTCTCTTTATGTGTGTGTATATATATTATGCTCGTGTGTATTAAAATGCGGAGGGTTGCTTGCGTTTGTTACCACCCGGAATGGAAGAAGGCGCTTTCGAGAGAGAGAGGGGAGCGCGTCAAACGCGAGCCAAAAACAGAAAAACAGAAAAAGTCAACTTCCAACGAAAAAGAAAAGTGCTCAAAAAAAAAGAGATTTTGTACGAGAGTTCACATTTTTACGCGCGCGCGCGCACGCAGGCCGCATAGATATATTTTATGTTCACATTCAGAGGTTAGGTAAATTATACACGCGAACACAAACAAATACAACATGATGCTATTCGGGAACCGGCGGACGAGAACGCCGCCGCAAACAACTCGAACCGTCCACAATAATAACAATCCAACGACTGCCAACAAAGAGGAGGAGACGAACCGTTTTCACGTTTCTTCGGAAATGACGCCCCCAACGGCAAAGAAAAATCATCGTCAACACTTGGACGAGGAAGCGACGGCGAGGAGAAGAAGTTCACCGGCATCGACCACCAGCGCCGCGACGAACGCGGAACGATTGTGGGAGCTACAGCGAGAACTGGCGAAAGAGTTGATATTCTCGGAGAACGATACGGCCGCGAAAACGGGGCGGAAGAGGGGGACGCCCAGAGAACGAAGACTAGGAGAGACGACGCAAAAGAAGAAAGAGGGGGTGGAGGAGAAAAATTATTCAAAAATACCGAGAGGAAAACATTACGAAAAAGACGAAGGCTCTTCTTCTTCTTCTTCTTCTTCTTCTCCCGCAAATTTTCACCACGAAGAACGCATCTTCGATAGTAACAACAAGACCATCAACAGCGACGACGTCGAACACGAAGGAGAAGAAGATGTGTTCGAGAGAGGCAGCGCGGCGAGACAGACGGAGGTGAACAACCGTGAACACCAACGGAGACGACGACGTTCCGTTATTGTCGATCGGTACAAAGACGAAAAACAAGAAAGAACGTCGTCGCGATGGAGTGATGATGAAGAAAGTGAAGTTCTCACCGAGTTATGTAGATCACCCTCTACGTTTAGGGACGGGAGCGAGGATGACGAAGAATGTTGCAGCACGAGCAGTCTCGACGAGGAGGAGAATCTCGACGCAAAACTCCCACAAGTGAACCGCGAGTTGGAGATGAAATTAAGACGATACGAGTTAAAACACGTCGATTTAGAGCTGAAACTTTCTGCGAGCGAAGAAAAAGTAAGCGAAGCGGCGCTCGTTTTAGAAGAAGCGGAGAAGACGCGAGATATGTACAGAAAACAGTGCAATCGAGCTTGGGAAGAAGTGAAAGAGTTGGAATGCGCGATTGAGGAGGAAAGGAAAAGTGTTGCAGAAAAACTCTCCGATCAAATGCTCAAACAAAAGCAAGACAAGGCTATGAAACGTGCCGAAAAATTCAGATTGAAAGGTAACAAATCGTACGCCGCGGGTGATCTCAGCAGTGCGGAAGGATACTACACCGAAGCTATTTTACTTTTAGAATCAAGCGGGATGGCGTTGATTGATAAAAACCATCTGACGTTGCGAACAAATAGAGCTGCAGTATTGATGGCGCTTGGAAGAGATAGCGACGCTTTGCAAGAGTGTCTGGACGTGCTAAACGTGGACGAGGAGAATATCAAAGCGCTCTCGCAAGCGGCAACATGTGCGTTATCACTTTCAAATTTGAATAGCGCTAGAAAATACATTGCGAGGATTGTCTTGTCTTCGACAGCCTCAGTGGACGATTTACAAAGTGCACACGAACAACAAGAGATGCTTCTCCGCGCGTGCATCGAACGTGATAAGTCTTCTGGAAATGATGCTTATAAACGTGCCGACTACGCCGAAGCTTTGCGCCTTTATACTGTTGCGTTGAAAGATGCGAGTGATCTCTCGGATGTCACTGATGAGATTCAAAAAATCAAAGGTGGTTTACATTCAAATCGTGCGGCTACTCATATGATGCTTGGACACCCGTTAAAAGCCGCCGAAGACTGTTGCGTTGCTTTAAAGATCCATCCTGGAAACGTAAAAATTCAGTTACGATATGCGCGATGTCTGTTGTTGCTTGGAGATTTCGAAGCTGCTTTCCAAGAAGCGAGTGATGTTTTAACTCGAGAGAATATCGATACCGTCATCAAAAACGAAGCAAACGAAATACATGAAGATATCAAAGGTTCAGAAAAAATAGTTAATGAAGTTGGGCAGGTTTTAAAGCGTTACGAGGAGGAGAGAGACGTCACAGATGAAAACGAAGGTAAAAGAGTAAGCAAAGAGGCATTGGAGAAATTGAACAAAGTTACGCAAATAGCGCCCAAAATACCGATGCTCATCACTTTGAAAGCCGAAGCGATGAGATTTGCGGGTAGATACGACGAGGCGCGTTTACTTTTAGAAAGTAACGAACCTTCGGATGATCCGAGAAGACGCGCTTTGGAGGCGCGAATATGTTTCGATCTCGGATATTTGAGTGCCTGTATCGAGGCAGCGTTACCGGTGACCACGGGTGCTTCCTCATCATCGCCGTCTTCGTTGGATGCGTGCATTCCCGACAGGAAAAAGCTTATACTCCTCGTTGAACAAGCCGTGAATGCGCAGTCTTCTCGAGAAAGAGGTAAAGTTTTATTCAAGGAGGGACAATACGAAGAAGCCATGGGTGTTTACAGAGAAGCGTTGGAGTCATGTGCGGCAGATTCGCCCGTGCTCCAGGCAATATTCTTGTCCAACATATGCGCGTGCGAACAAGCGCTGGAAAGGTATGTCGACGCATTATCTTCAGCTTCTGTAGCTATTTCACTTGCTCCGACATTTGCCAAGGCTCGCTCTCGTTTGGCAACTCTTTATAGCGAATTGGACATGCACAAAGAAGCTATCGAGGCATACGATAGCCTTCTCGAACTTCCGTTGGATAACGAGGAGAGGAATGTGGCCAACTGGAATAGAAGGGAGGTTGAAAAGAAGAGAGCGCTCCAACCAAATTGGTATAAGCTTCTCGGATTGAAAGATTTCAGCTCTGCAACAACAACGAGCGAAGTAAAGAAGGCGTATAAAAAACTCGCGCTGGTGCATCACCCAGACAAAAATCCGGCACCAATAAGCACCAAGCTCTTTAAACTCGTCTCAGAAGCTTCGAGAGTTTTGTGCGACGATACCGAGCGCGAAAAATGGTGGAGAGAGCAGAGAAGGAAAACGACGACGGCGAGTCATTCGAGTTTTAGACGAACTCCTGGTTCTGCTTCCTCTTCTAAGTCTTCTTCCTCGAATTCTAGTTCCTCTCGTTGGCACTCGTATGAAATTTAAAAATACTACCGTGGTTTTTATTGTTACAAACAACTCTATCACAGAAAGCCGGAATACCGGAGGAGCGATACCTGCAAAGCAAATGAATCCTTGTTCGGTACTCCTTTTAGTGTCAGAAACTTCTGGTCGATGTTCTCGTTTTCTTTGTTTGATTGTAATCGTTCCTTTATCTTTCCGATGATACTATTACTACCACTATTACCACTGCTCTCGCAATCTTCGTGTGAAGCACCTTGGAGAGCACCCAGAAGGTCCTGCGGAGTGAACAAATCGCAAACGATGATTCCATATTTTTTCTCGCTTTTTCTATTCCTATCATTTTCGTTCATTTTCGGCACAACTACTATTCTATATTCGCGGATATCGTTCCTAATGCTATCGAACGCGTCTATTTCCGCTCTTATTCTGTCAAACACCGATGACGTGCTCGTCTCTGCTGCGTTTCCTTTTCGCTGATTCCGTCCCAGGTCGTTTGTGTCCTCCTCCCATGCTGTATCGACCACATCAGTCGCTTTCTCCACGGCGTTCACGAATGCCGACAGGGCGTGTTGTTTCAATCCTTTTCTGACGACATCAATAAGGTCCACGGGAAATTTGATGTTCTTGTTTGGAAACGCGTGTCGAAACGCATTTGATTTCACGGCAACTTCCAGAGCCACTGAGGAAGAGGAAACGTAGCACGCCTTTCCTTTCTTGTCCAAACTTTTCTCGTAAACATCCGGAACAACCCACCACGTCGTCGACAACGATGTTGGCTTTGTACCACCCGCATCACTTTCTTTTTCTTCCCTCGCGAGGACAAATCTCACGAGCAAGTCGCGCGGATAGAGCGCTTTCATAGCGATGCACCGGCGAGGCGGAATTCGAAGAAAGAGGTTGTGCTCCGCATTCTCGAACGTTCTGTTCAAACGGTCCTCCTTTCCGTTGACGTGTGCGAAAAGCGAACGCGCAACGCTCTCTTTCGTTGACGAAGAAAAGGAAGAAGACGATGCAAGCGCATTACTGCGCGTTCTATCATTGCATACTAAGCATACTTTTAGTTGTTTGAAACGACGAAACATGAAAGTGAAGAAACAGTTATAAAAAAATTGGAATTTTTTACAAATGAATTGCAATAATTCCTACGAACAATTTGTAATTCATCCCTTACTTTTGAAGCTAAGTCGCAATTATTCATTCATTTGAAGATCAGGCGAATTACAGATTATCTCAAAAGAATAAAAAAATAATGCATTAATTCCGAATTTTCGAATAAAAAATTCTTTTTATTTTTACTTTGCATATCCCCAAATTGAATCGTTTTGACCATTAATATGCATTAAAAATGAAATAAACCAAATAAATTATCTTTAATTATCATCAAATATATGATTGACGTAAGATATCGGGAATATGAGTTTTTGATATGTAAATAAAATAAATATAATTTTTTTTAAAATTTAAATTAATTAACTTTAAAGATGGAAAAAGGTAAATTTTGCTCATCATAATAATTCAAAAAGTACGAAATTATATTTTGAAGCCATAAATCAGTTTGTTTTGGGAATTTCGCCAAGGAATAAAAAGCTTCGAATCTAGTATTCTTAGGTTTGGGCTTTTCCCCCTCCCCTGTTTTTCTCCTTTTTCTCTTCCTTCATCCCGCCAAAAATCCCGTACAAGAACTTGTAACAAACAAAACGAGAGAAAGTAGAAAGATGATTATGATAAGTCAATCGACCTAAGAGCAAAATAAACCATACGCGCACATGTCGTTCACCTCTGCTCTGATTCACCCTCTGTCGCGAACGACATTTTTGTATCGTTCTTTCTCCGTTGCGGGAGGACGTTCTCAGGTATTGAATCCTTGGGGATCCAACTCCGACGGTTCGATCAAGAGGAATGCCGTTGTAACACAGTGCAATAGTAAGAACAATAAACGTTCTGTGAAACGGTCCTCCTCTTCGAAAAGCGGAGGCTTTGAGAACAGCGCGGTGTTTTCATTGGCGTGTTTGGAGGAACTGACGAAAGTAGAGATGAAACGAGACACGCCAAAGTTGACCGATTTGTGGATGGAGAAGTACACGGAAGCTTTAGAGTGGAAACTGGCAAACAACGGTTCGCTAACCATCAAGAAAACCGATAATAAAGTACCGTTGGCTCGTTGGATTACCTACCAGCGAAAACTCGCTCGAGAAGATAAGCTCACGCCGGAAAAGTACGAAGCTTTGAACGCGTTGGGAATGTTCGATGTTAGGAGGTCGTCGAAAGACGGTACGAAAAGAAAAAAACAGAAGCAACGACCGAAACAATCGTGGGAGCAAACTTTCGAAGAACTCATCTTGTTCAAAGAGATCAACGGCAATGAGACGAAAAACCAACTCCCGATCAAGCTGAAACGGTGGCTAAACGCGCAGAGAAGTACTAAAAGTGTGGAAAAGAGGCAATTATTAATCGACAACGGTTTCGAGGAGTATGTGAATCCGAAGGAAAATGGGGGAAGACGTGTCTCCTGGGATACGCGTTTCACCGAACTGAGACAGTTTCAAAGCGAACACGGACACTGTAACGTTCCAGCCACGTACCGATTAAACCGTCCGCTGGGTTATTGGGTCGCCACTCAACGTAAAAACCATCGAAATGGAACGTTAAAGCCCGACAGAGAGGAGGCTTTAACCACCCTCGGTTTCGAGTTTGAGCCTTTGAAGACATGGTATCGAAACGGCCCGAAAAACGTGGACGAGTTAGCCGGGAGAGTATCTGTTTCGTGGATGGGAAGGGCCGCGCCAGCGTATGAGGAGAAGCAAAAGTTAGTCTTTGAATCCTTACGAGAGAACTTTAGCGAGTTAGATATGCGATTCAACCATCGACTAGGGAGACTCGGGTCGATCAAACCCGATATTGTCATCGAGGTCAACGACTGGGCGATGATTGTCGAGGTTGACGAGTTTCAGCACAAAAAGTACGAGCGAGACGGTGAAGACGATCGCTTAGAGCAGTTAAGAGATTATTTCAACATACCTTTGAAAGTAGTTCGGTTCAATCCTGACCCGTGTTCGATGAAGGACGAGAGAGACTTCGAGGAACGGTTGGAGGTGTTGAACGAACACGTTCGGAACTCGATCGAGGTTGCGCCTCTCCGAGACGTTGAGATTGATTACGTCTGTTTCTAATTGATTGTAGATGTTGTAATAATGAATGTGTAGTATTAAGCTGTGTATTTTTATTGATATTAATATATGGTATTGCGCTCTCCTCTCTTCTCTCTCTTCTTCTTCTTCTCAGACAGAAGAAAAAGCTTCTTATTTTTTATTATTATATAATACGAAAGCTTTTTGCTTTAATTTAATACAAAGAACTCGCCGCGACGAACAGGGCGAGGATGCCAAACTCCGTGACAACAGCAGACGGACTGGAAAGACCACCTAACGGAACAATATCAACTCTCAAGATATTTTCAACCCCGCCGCCGACGAGGCAGCCGAGGGTGAGCATTGCCACGGTGATACCAACAGCTCTCGAAAGGACGACGTTTCTTTTGTTCATCAAGAAAATCGACGCACACACCGCGATGGCTGTTTGTAAACCTGGTGGGTTATCAAATCCAGGTGGGTTGGAAACGCCTTGGGCCAATACCCAAAGTGACAAAGCGCCAAACACGACGCCGGACTGCGTCAAAATATCTTTGGATCCAACTTCAAACACTGGCATACCCGGAAGCGCACTCGAAGCATCCTTCACGCCTTGCGGAATGTTTCTTTTAATCTCTTGAATCGGCGTTAAGACGTCTGCGTATTTCACCTTCTCGTCTACGACTTGTCCACTCGTTCGCCTCGAGAACGATCTCAAGAGCAAAACATCGTACGCCGCGTCCACCTGCTGTCTCTTCTCTTCGTCGTCTGGAAACTGCGCCAAAACGTCGTTCTTCGCTTTCACGATTTCCTCCGAAGTTGCCTCCGGTTTTAAGCCGAGAAATAACAGAGCGCCTTCGTAATCGTACGGAGTGGAAGATCCGGCAGGAGATTTATCCCCGCCTTCGCCCATTTCGCTTCTGGCGATCACGACTCGGTTTTTTCTTTTATATATTTGTCGATGGTGTTGATATCTAAAAACAATCCCATCTTCTGTCATCGTTCTTCGTCCTCTGGTCGTTGTTGCTTTTTGAAGAGAGAAGGAAGAAGAGGTGGAGGCAGCGTTCATCGTCGCGTTTCTTCTTCTCTGGTGATGTTGTTGAAGGGTTGAGGACGATGCGGCGACGAATGTCCTCGCAGCAGCAGCAGAGGCGGTAAACATCTCTGTGTGTTCTCGTTGTTAAAAAAAAAAGCGATCGCTGATGACGGTGCAATTCAAAAACGCGCCGAGGGGTGCAGATTTTCTTTCACGCAGCAAGCGAGAGAGAAAAAATATCGGTTCAAATCAACTCCTCGCGCAGAAAGTCTACACCAAATCCTCGCGTTCTAGCTCGGCGGTAAAATCCAGTGCGATGGTAATAATAACACACACACACGCGCGCGCGCGCTCTTTCTTCTTTTGACGCGTGCCCACAGAGAGCACAGAGAGAATATTTGCTGGGGGCTGTGTGTGAAAGTTGTTATTTTTTTGGAGGAAACAAGGAAGATCTCCTTCGAGATGCAAAAAAGAGCGCTTCGTCGGGCGAAGATATTTTCGTATGGTACCATATAGGCACGGCGGGGGACCACGGGGGTCGTGTAAAACCACTGCTGTGCGCGGGAAAAAAAAGGAAAGGCAACCGCTTGGGCACACAATCAAATCAAACAAACACAAGCAGCACGTGCACTACCATGAACGTAAGATAGCAACGAGAGAAAGAGAAGACGGAGGAGTAAGAGCGAATAGTAGCGTGGAAAAGAGAGAGAGAGAGAGAAAGAGTGAGAGAGTGGAAAAGCGTAGCCTGGTGAACAAGTGTTGCCGGCGACAGACAGACACACAGAGGTAGTTTTTGACGACGATGGGTGGACACAGCCACCACCACGAAGAACAAGAAGAAGATTTGTTTCCAGTCGTCACGAAACAAGTGCGGGCAGCCTGTCGATATTCGACGAGCGCTAATGACAACAACAACAGCAACGAGAATCAACTTTTGATATCCGCGTCAAACATAGACGAGCTCGTCTCCTCGGACGAGAAGTTTTTAATTCTCAAGAGAACTTTGAAACACTCGGACGAGAGAGTATTAAAGCACTCACACGACTTGATGTTTGAGACGTATTTACGAGATAAGAGGAACATCGAGACGAGAATGAAAACTTGTGGGATCATACGAAAGCTCAGCGTGCAATCGAAACTCTTTCGAGAACTCACCATGGAAAGACTGAACGAGTTCCTTCGCTTCGGTTTAGGCGTTGGGACGTGTGGTAGAAACGGATCGAAACGAAGCGCCATGTTGAGCGAATCCAACTTACCAGGGAACGACAAAGCAAAGAAAGAGACGCTCCGTCAGATTGGATACGAAACATTAGAGAAATGGGGAGTAAAATTCGGCGCGCAGTTCCCACAGATTGAGATTGCGAAGAGGTTTGTGACGGAAAATCTTGGAGACGAGGCCCCTGAAGTGAAAGCAAAAAAGGCAAAGGAGGAAGAAGCGCGAAGAGAACGAGAAGTGCAAGAACGCTTGTTACAAAAATGGGAAGAGGTGAAAAATGACGTACCATCGCTGGTGGAAGATTCTCACGAGGTTGTCTTTGGTGCCAGAGCGTGCTTTGAAATCTTATTCAGTGCTCCGGCCGGGAAAGGAAACAATAAACTTGAAAACGAAGAAGACGAAGAAGAAATAGAATGGGAAGATGTAGAAGACGACGGGCAAACAAAACTCGATGGGGAGAAAAATGATCCTTCAGCTTCTAAGAAAAAGGAGGAAAATAATGATAATAATGATAGCGGAGTTTACTTGTGCGAGACAGAAGACAACTCGGCTGTATTGGAAGACTTGAGAGGATTTTACGTTTCCGCTCGGCTCCAGCTATTACCAAAGTTTTCGTCTCACTTGGCATTTCTCGGTCGCTTTACAAATCATTCTTTGCAAGATGAACGGGCAAGATGTATCAACAAACTTGGTGAGGTAAAAAAGAAGATTGTTGATATCATTGAGCGTTGCGATGCGTTGAACTTAATACCACTCGAAAAGAGAAAAAAGTTGAAACAGGTTGCAGGTAATGAAAATGGCGGTGAAGAAGAAGAAGACAACAAGGACGAAGAAATTCCAATCGTTCAATCGGGATTAATGCCCTCACTACAAGGGGAAAATGCTTTGCGTCGATCTTCTAACATAAACGAACTGCTAGAAAGAGCGCATCAGCGAAGGAGACGAGCGTACCGGCCTCCTCCGAAGAGGCAAAACGCCTCGGCTCTTGCGGTCGAAAGAGCTGCGAAAACAGTCGTAGCGCAACAAGTTCGAGATCACAACGAAGAAATGCTCGCGATTGCCGGAACTAGAGCGGAATTGGGCATTTGCGAGGAAAATGCGGAACAAATTTTGGAGCAAGAAAGGTTGGCGACGCAACTTCAAGAGGAGGAAGTACGCGAGTATAAGGAAACAAAAAAACGAAAGAAAGGTTCCGTGAAGGATCGAATCACGCAAAAGCTTCGAATGTTGAAACGCACCAACAGAGCGGGAGGACGATAAAAGTAGTAGAGGAATAGATGTATAGATAAAATGATAGATGTAGTGTTAGAAATGTTGTAAGATACAGGTTGACATTAAACGACAACGCTAAAAAAAAAGTACACACAGTGATAAATTACGCTTTCTTAGTCTTTAATTTCCGTCGTCTCTGATGGAACATGTAAAAATACAGCTGCGCGAACATGAAAGGGTACCCCATTAGTACGAGATATAAAAACCACGAATAATCAAACGCAAAGTTCAAAACGTTTGGCATGTGCACGTAATACATCTCCACTCTTTTGACGAATCCGATGGAGTCGTACATCAGTTTCATTTCCGAGGCTGCCCCTAACGGATACAACGGGATGAAAAGCGTGTACCGTAAATACAAGAGCCAATTTGGGGTGGCATTTAAAATCCCCAACGCGTAGCATGGGTACCTCACGCAATCAATTATAGCCCAACATAAAATCAACACCCCCGCGGCGGTTGTTTTTTGCAAAGGAATGATAGAATCCGTAATGCACATTAAAACGTGCGTTCTACCCATCCATTGCAGGACGCTCGGAAGTACCGGCGATCGAACAAAACCCACCACGGCGTGCAAAGTTTCGAGAAGAGCCAAAACTTGGAACAGTTTCACGAATATCGACGAGTAGTCGTACACCGTCGTCAATCTTTCCTGCCAATTGAGTTCATTCGTCGAGGGCAACAAAACTGCTCTGAGTGCGCTCGCTAAAACCGCGGTCCATCCGAGCGATTGTATCAAGTTGTATATTAACAGGTACCCGTTTATTAATCTTTTCTTTGCGCTGCTGTTGCTATTCTTACTGTCGCCGCTTGTTGTTGTTCGTGCAGCCATACTTTCGTTTACTATTCTTATTATTATTCAGATATAGCAGTAACTACTTCTCTGTTGTGGTGTTTGTATTGCTGATTTTCTGCTTTTTCTGCCTTTTCTGCGAAGAGGAGGAGGTTTCCAGCCAAGGAGGCAAATTTAGGTCGTACGCGTAACTTTTGGACTTCCTTGGAAATAGGAGGAGAGACAGTTTGGCCTTTCCTCAAAAAAAAAATGTTTGCACGCTCCTTCTGAAGAGAGAGGGAGAGAGAGAGAGAGAGAGAGAAAGAGAGTGAAAGAATGAAGCGAGGAGGTGGCGGCTTCGGGAGCAAACCGGCTCTGATGATGGTCGAGAAGGTCCCGTTGGTTTCCTTTCCCGGATCGTCGTCATCAAACGAAGGAGAAGATGGAGAAGATGAATCAGAAATTGGTGGTTGCGTAGGAACACAAAGAACAACAAAAACAAAAAGACAACAACAACAACAACATCATCAACAGCATCAACGGATCGTTCGGTTACGCGTGAGAGGAATGACGTGTTCGGCGTGTTCTGGAACTGTCGAGGGTGTTTTGACTTCTGTGCACGGGGTTGAGAAAGCGGCGGTGAGTTTAACGACCGGGCGAGCCGTCGTTGAGTTCTCGAGTTCACTGAAGCAAAATATGTCAGACTTTGAAGCGCTTTTAGTGTCCTCGTTAGAAGACGTCGGTTTCGAAGCTGAAGTAGAGAAAGAGACGTCAATTTCCAACATATTTCTATCCATAGAAGGAATGACCTGCTCGGCGTGCACGTCCGCGGTTGAACACGCTCTGAACGATACGCCGGGCATCTTGAGCACGTCAGTCGCGCTGTTGCCTCGAGGGTCGGCAAAAGTCTCTTTCGATTCATCCGCAACTGGACCGAGGACAATTATAAGTGCCGTGGAAGATTGCGGCTTCGAGTGTAATTTGTTATTCGTAGGTGATGGTAAAGAAGGCGGATCGAAGAAACGAAAATCGGAAGCCGAGGAGTATTGGTCTCTGTTGATTTCGGCGCTGATGTATACGGTGCCTATAATTTTAATCAACGTTGCGTTTACTCGCGCCGATTTATTTAAAGATTTTATCAAGACACAAGTTCTCGATGTGAAGATATCAACATACATGCAGTGGGCTTTAGCAACTCCCGTGCAGTTTGTTGTCGGACGACGGTTTTATACCGGAGCGTACAAATCGCTCAGACATGGTAGCGCCAATATGGATGTGTTAGTCGCCATGGCGACAAATGTGGCGTATTTTGCCTCGGTATTCACGATGTTTCATTGCGTTGCGACCGGTCACAACTACGGGAAAACGTTTTTTGATACGAGTTCAATGCTAATTACGTTCATTTTGCTCGGAAAGTATTTAGAGTCCTCCGCGAAGAAGAAAACTTCAGATGCAGTGACTAAATTACTCCAACTCGTGCCTTCGGAAACCATCTTGTTGACTCCGAACGAAGACGGAAGTACGTACTCCGAGAAAGTCATTTCTGCAACGTTAATCCACAGAGGCGATATCTTGAAGGTGATGCCTGGAGCACGTGTTGCTGCGGATGGCTTTTTATTAGATTCCGAAGTGGCCTATGTGGATGAGTCCATGTTATCGGGAGAGTCCATGCCGGTAAAGAAAGCCGGAAACGATACCGTCACTGGAGGTACGCTGAATGCAGGAGCGGCATTTCTCATGAAAGCCGAAAAAATCGGTTCTGAAACGTCGTTGTTCCAAATAGTGACGCTCGTTGAAAACGCACAGCTTGCAAAAGCGCCAATTCAAGCTGCGGCAGATTCGATCTCGAATGTCTTCGTTCCGTTCGTAATCATCGTGTCCGCTTTCACTTTCTTTATGTGGTATTACGCTGGCGCACAAAATAGATACCCAGATAGTTGGCTTCCCGAAAACGAATCCAAATTTATCTTTGCCATGCTCTTCGGTATCTCTGTCCTCGTGACGGCGTGCCCGTGCGCGTTAGGACTAGCAACACCGACGGCGGTAATGGTAGGCACTGGCGTTGGTGCAAGTAACGGCATTTTGATCAAAGGAGCGGATGGATTAGAGCGCGCAGCAAAAGTGAACAAAGTGTTGTTCGATAAAACTGGAACACTCACGCAAGGCAAACCGAAAGTCCTGGAATTGAGAGTCTTTAATAGTAATTATTCACGGCAACAAGTCGCTGAAATCGTGGCTGTTGCAGAGAAAGATAGCGAACACCCGCTTGCGCAATCATTCGTGGAGTATGCGGTTGAAACGAGAAAGAGCAACGACGAACCAAAAAAAGATAAAGTGGTCTCGTCCCAAGTCATTCCAGGCGAAGGCTTGAGGTGTGTGATGGAAAGTGGAATTTCTGTAGACGTAGGAAACGAGAAGCTCCTCGGCGGCTCCAAAAAAATACCCCACGATGCGCGGAAATTCGCAGAGGAACATCAAAGCGAAGCGCACACAGTCGTTTTTGTCTCAATTAACAACGCTGTCGAAGGTGTTTTTTCGGTTTCAGATCCAATCAAGCCAGAGGCAGCTGGTGTTGTTGCCATGCTATCTAGAATGCACATAGAATGCGCGATTGTCACTGGTGATAACATCGAAACCGCGAGAGCAATCGCGAGCGAATGCGGCATTCAGAACGTTTACGCACGAATGTCCCCGAAAGAAAAAGCTGAGAAGATTTCCGAAATGAAGCGCACTGATCCTGACGCTATCGTAGCAATGGTTGGAGATGGTATCAACGATGCCCCAGCGTTAGCTTCAGCAGATGTTGGAATAGCGATAGGTTGTGGGACTGAAGTTGCCATTGAGGCGGCTGATTTTGTTTTGATGAAGAGCGATTTGGAAGACGTCGCGGTGAGTTTGGATATCGCTCGAGAAACATTTCGAAAAATAAAAATGAATTACATTTGGGCCCTGGGATATAACCTCCTCGCCATTCCATGGGCCGCCGGTGCTTTTTATTCGAGAACTATGTTTCAGTTACCGCCGTGGGCAGCTGCTGCGTTGATGGCGTTGAGTTCAGTTTCAGTCGTGTATTCGAGCTTGAGTTTACGAAGTTACAAGCGCCCGATTGCGACGTCTCTGAATGCGATCCGAATTGGGGGTCAAAGTATCGAGATCGAGTTGGATTCGATCTCTTCGTCTCCCCACTATTAGTAGTTCTTTTCGATTTGTAAGATTGTTATGTGATTGTAATTTTAGAAAATATGTAGACAACACGCGCAAGTGCTAAAAGTTATTGCAGTTACTCACCTCTTGATTTTTGTTTTACATCTTGTTCTTCTTCTTTCCAACTTTTTGTTTCAAATCGAGCAAGCCAGGCGGAGGGGTGATTTCAATCAGCCCTTCCTCGATATTCACGACCGGTACGATATCTTTCACGAACGGTATATACACGTAATACTCCACGACGTCGATTTCAATTTCTCCCTTTTCATTCGTCTTCGTTTCCGTTTCTGGTTGCATGAGCACCTTCATCAAGTCCTTCTCGCCGGCGCCGCGATATATGTCTTCAACCACACCCACAACTTCCCTCTCGCCTTCGTGCATAATTACCGTTAATCCTTCCAAGTCTTGGCAGTAAAAGGCATCCTCTTCTTCGATTTCCGCTCGACTTTCTGCACCAATGTATATGCGTCTTCCAATCATCGCCTCCGCCGTTGTGCGGTCGGAGCATCCTTTAAACTTTACAATCGGTTCTGTTCTTCCTTTACTCGTCACCCATCGACCGTTGACGACGCGCATAAATTTCCCTTCCGCTATCGGTCGATCGTAATCGTCGCTCTTCGACGCTCGTCCTTGTGCGACATTCTCAACGTACAATTCTACCCCCGGGTTCATAAACCGTTCTTCGATAAAGTCCGTCAGAGGTAAAACTCTGACTTCGCCTTTCAAACCATGCGCGGCGACGACCGCGCCGACTTGGACCAACGAGCTCGTCTCGATGATTTCTTTGTTAATCTTTTGGGACATTTCTTTCACCATCGTTTCTTTGATGTCTTCCGAAGATGTCCCCAAGCTGTTCATCCGCGTTTGTGGTTGTTTCTTCTTCTTCGCAATAATGGAAGAACAAGAAGAAGAGGAAGACGAAGCGAAGCGACTGGAGTGCCGTCTTTGCTGCTGCTGCTGTTGGGGAACACAGCATCGTTTTTGAAACCCAATGGTGGTGACGGTCATAGAAGCGAAGTAGCGATTGAGAACAACCTCAGATTGCATCGTTTCGTGAGAGCGCGGAAAGCTTTCTGTCTATCTCTTTCGAAAGTAAAATGGAGAAATGCAAAAGCTCGGTTTATTGTTTTTTGGCGGCTTCTTCTGTCCTTGATGGGGCACTTTTTTCCGATAAAAAAAAGCGCGCGCTTTTATGAATGCGGCGATGAACGCGAGAAGAATGGAGATCATCGGAAGCAGAAAGAGTTGAAGATGAATTCAGCGGAAGGAGTTCTTCTTCTCGATGAAGAGGAGAAGAAGAAAAAGAAGAAAAAGGACAAGAAGAAGAACAAGAAGAAGAACAAAGAAGAAGAGGAAGAGGAAGAAGCGCCTCCAATGCTGTCCGAGGAACTCTCCGGCACGGTCGTTTTACTCCACGCGAAGAAAAAGAAGAAGAATAACTCCACGATATCGCCACCTCCTTTACCGGAAAAGAAGCTCTCGAAATCGCAAAAGCGGAAACTGCTGAAGGTGGAAGAGGATAAGAGGAAACGCGCGGGAAGGGAAGCCGTGCTCGAGTCGTTGAAAAAGAACACTCTGAAAGAGGAGGAGATGTATTACTTTGAGAAGTCCTCGACGCTCGGGAACAAGGAGACGAGGAAAGAGAAACTGACGAAACAAATGAAAGCAGAGCGAATGGGGATATCGAGTTATTTACCCGGGCAGAGAGAAGAGGCTGAGAGGTTGGCAAAACGAGCAAAAACCGAGAAAGAAGCGGCGGAGTCTTCCGAGGACGAGGACGACGAGGAGGAAGAAGAAGTGGAAGACGGCGGGAAAGCCAAGGAAGAAGAAGAGCCGATTAAGGAATTAACTGAACAAGAAAAGGTAGACTTAGCCGCGCAAGGTGACGTAGACATAATCGAACAGTCTAAGATTGGCGCACGAACGCTCGATGGAGCCACGCGAGCGTTAGTTTCAGCTCTGCGAGAAAAATACAAGCTCAAAGAAGACGCCGACGACGAACTAGCGATGCAACCGCAGCAGAAATCAGAATATCAAGAAGTCTTCTTCGGTAGCGCGCACGCCGTTCCCGTAGAAAGGGATGAAAAAATACAAGAAGGACGCCTTCAGCTGCCCATTTTAGGAGAAGAGCACGAGATCATGCACGCGATTAATACAAATCCAATAACTGTGATTTGCGGACAGACTGGATGTGGTAAAACGACACAAGTTCCGCAATTCCTATACGAAGCCGGGTATGGAGATCCAGATTGTGCGGATCATCCGGGAGCTGTGTGCGTAACTCAACCGAGGCGAGTAGCCGTGACTTCGACCGCGAAAAGAGTAGCCGAAGAATTGAACGTAAAATTAGGAGGTGATGTCGGGTACCAAGTCCGGCACGATAAACGCGTCGGCGATACTCCTCGGATTAAATTCTGTACCGATGGTATTTTACTTCGAGAAATTCAAGCTGATTTGTTGTTGCGCAAGTATTCAGTAATCATAGTCGACGAAGCGCACGAAAGATCCGTGAATACGGATATTTTGCTCGGTTTACTATCGAGAATTGTACCGTTGCGTGCGGCGTTGACAAAAGAGAAGAACAATAAAAACGTCATTACGCCTTTACGTCTCGTCGTCATGTCTGCGACTCTGCGCGTCGAAGAGTTTGTGAAGAATAAAAAGCTGTGTCCGGTACCACCTATTGTCATGAACGTTGCAGCGAGACAATTTCCGGTCACGATACACTTCTCTCGAAGAACAGAAATGGTAGATTACGTCTCTGAAGCGTTGCGCAAAACGCTCGCAATTCACAGGAAACTTCCTCCTGGAGATGTTCTCGTGTTTTTGACTGGTCAGAAAGAAGTCGAAGACTTTTGCAGACGGCTTAGAGGGAATTATCCCTTAAAGAAGAAAAAAAAGAAAAAGAAGAAACAGTCATCACACAGGATAACGACGACGGCGCAAGAAGACGAAGACAGTGACAATCATCACGATGATGAAGAGGAAAAAGAAGAAGCGGAAGAAGACGACGAAGAAGTTGATGAAGGAAACGAGGACGATGCGATGGGTGATGCGTATGATGTAGATGCCGCCGATGCTGCCGGAGAAGTCTTGAATGATTTTAACGAAGACATGTTTCAGGATGATTTTGACGACGACGATGACCGCTCAGACGTTTCCGAGGAAGATGAAGTCGTCGTGATGGGCGACGTGTTGACAGAAGAAGAGACGAAAATAGCCGAGGCAGATTGGGCACGAAAATACGCGCCGACCGCCAATTTGAGAGATTCAACTGATGATAATACCGATGGTGAAAAGAAAGAAGTAGATGTGAACGAAAATAAAGATGCAGAGAACGAGGATGACGGTCCTGGACCGTTGAACGTCTTACCTTTGTATGCCATGCTTCCTCCTCAAGCGCAAGCACGCGTGTTTGCGAAAACACCCAAAGGATATAAAAGAAATGTCATAGTTTCTACAAACGTCGCTGAAACGTCACTTACAATTCCTGGCGTGCGATACGTCGTCGATGCTGGGCGTGCGAAGGAGAGAAAGTACGAAAGAACTTCTGGAATGTCTAGATTTGAAGTTGGATGGATTTCAAAAGCATCGGCTGAACAGCGTGCTGGTCGTGCCGGAAGAACTGCGCCTGGTCACTGCTATCGCTTGTTTTCCTCTTCACATTACGTTAACGATTTGAATGATTTTGCTGCTCCAGCGATAACGACTGCACCTGTCGACGGAGTCGTTTTGAGCATGCGCTATTTAGGCATAGATAAAGTTTTGAATTTCCCATTCATCACGCCGCCTGATTTTGAGCAAGTTCGACAGGCTACGCGAACTCTCGAAATTCTAGGAGCAACAAACCAAATAGGCGAGCTTTCAGATATTGGCAGAGGAATGGCGCAAATTCCAGTCAGTCCGAGGCAAGCGAGAATGCTCATAGCTGCGTCTGTGTCGGGCGTTAAAAACTGTTTGGTATACGCAATAACTGTGTGCGCCGGTCTCGGTATGGACTCTCCGTTTTTGAAACATGTCGAAGTAAACGATAGCGAAGATAGAAACGGTGGTTACGAAGACGACGAAGAAAAGGCGTTGAAAGAAGAAAAGAAACCAAATGCGCCGCCCCCCCACGTTAAGTTTCATCACGTGAATTCAGATGCTTTGACAGTTGCGCAGTGCTTGTTGGCGTACGACCAGTTTGTGGAGGAAAACGGTCCGTCGAAAGCGCACGTGTTTTGCCACGAAAATCGCTTGCACGAACGCACCATGCGTGAAATGTCAGATTTGCGCAAACAGTTGTTCCGAATATTATCTCGAATTGGTTTGATTGAAGAGGATGAAGTCGCCAAGAACATTAATGCGAGCAAGATTATTATCAAACCAAATTCAGATTTAGATAAAGCGTTGCGAAAGGCTTTGTGTTGCGGATGGATCGATAAAGTTGCCCGACGTTCCAAACAGAAAGAGCTCGAACAATATGCTCGAGATGCAGAAATCAGAGGCGAAAGCCTGGACTCGATGTCGCGAAGCACGAAAGCGTTGCGATACAAGCCCGCGTTTGAGTCTTCTTCAAATAATGGTGGTATTGATAGCAATAGACCAGTTTTCTTGCACCCATCCTCCGCGCTGCATAAGAGTGCCTCTGAGTTCATCGTCTACAACGACTTGATCCAAACGCAGAAGCGACCGTACGTGGTTGGCGCAACGACGGTTGAACCAAGTTGGTTGTTGCAAAGCGAGTGCTTATTAGAAGGCATGGATAGAGTTTTAGACGATCCAATACCGAGATACGTGCCAAATCGCGACCAAGTCGTGTGTTGGGTTGCGCCTCGGTTTGGACCGCACCTGTGGGAGTTACCTCTGAAAGCCCAAAACGTGACTGAACTCGAGAAAGCTGTCGGTCCGTTTGCGACGGCGTTGCTTCTCGGAAACGTCTTCGAATGCTTCGCCGAGATCAAAGACAAATACGCAGCTAAGCCAATTCTGTGTTCGAGAATTGAAGGTAGAAGTCAACCGAGAGTTCAAAACCTGCTGTATGCGTTGAAGAAGAAAGGAGTGTGCTCGAAGGAAAAGTTGGCGCAAGAGTTTGCACGAGACCGCGACTATTTGCGCAAAGAAGTCAGCGCTTGGTTGAAAGCGGGTAAAACGCACACTCTCGATAACATATGGGGCAGATGGAAATAGTTTTATAGCTTTATTAGAATGCAAACAAAATGTAATACTATTATATATCTGAGAGAGAGCAGATACGAGGAGACGAGGTACTTATTACTACTTTGCAAAAGGGGAAGAATTCAAAATAGTAGAGAAGAAATATAATAATGAATTTTTGAAAAACGAGGGCGTGTGTTCTTGTTTACGTGTGAATAATCTTATATAGCGCACAAAGGCATTTATGGTGAAGATAAGAATCTTCAATTTGTTTGTTTGTGTTTGATTTAGCAAAGGCACAGCGTTTGTTTAAAAACTTACGCACGTTCACCTCTGATTCTTCTCGCCAATTGGACATCCTTCGGCATGATGGTGACTCTCTTGGCGTGGATGGCGCACAAGTTGGTGTCTTCGAACAAGCCAACCAAGTACGCTTCGGACGCTTCTTGCAACGCCAAGACCGCGGAGGATTGGAATCGCAAGTCAGTCTTGAAATCTTGGGCGATTTCTCTGACCAATCTTTGGAACGGCAACTTTCTGATGAGCAATTCCGTGGACTTTTGGTACTTGCGGATTTCTCTCAACGCGACGGTACCCGGGCGGTATCTGTGCGGCTTCTTGACGCCACCAGTCGCCGGCGCGGATTTGCGCGCGGCCTTGGTCGCGAGTTGCTTTCTCGGGGCTTTGCCACCGGTGGATTTACGGGCAGTTTGTTTCGTACGGGCCATCTTGATAGATAGAAAAAGAATTTAGTGAGGAAATAAGAAGCGAAAGTCTTGTCTCAACGAATCCTTTTTCGAAAATAAGGGTTGAAATTGAGATTTACAATCTGGAAGATATCGGACGTATCAATGATTCATACGAACTGAAACTCCGCAATTAGATAGAAATACAATACATCTATCAATAGAGGGTTTTAGCGTCCGAATCCATGAACATTAACATGTGTTTTGTCGCGCGTGTTGTAGCGCCAAGTGTTTGGTTTTTGTTTTTTCGTTTCATTTTCGAAAAAAAGGTGTACATTGCACCCCTTTATTTAGGGTGCTAATATCGCAAAAGCGGCAAAAAGTACGCGTTTGGAGGAGCGCAAAGAGCGAAACAAGCGCTGAAAAGTTGCATAGCGATAGATGATAGTATAATTATTCACTTTGTCGAGTTTCATTGAATAATAATTACGTTTAAATGTGTTACACTTACCATTACTATAATACTCGAGTTGTGTTTTTTGTTGTTTTTGTTTAAACGTTGATGGATTTCATTCGTATGGCTTTTTCACCAGCGACCTTCCCAAACGCTCTCGTTGCTTCACTTGTAGCCTTAGTTATAGCAAAATCAAAGAGTAACCCCTCAAAAACAGACAAAAATAGACAAAAAATACAAAGAAAAAAGAAAAACATCCCACTCAAATCGTCATTAAAAAACAAATAATACATATTCACAATGTCCGGAAGAGGTAAAGGTGGTAAAGGTTTAGGCAAAGGTGGCGCCAAGAGACACCGCAAGGTGTTGAGAGACAACATCCAAGGCATCACGAAGCCGGCGATCCGTCGTTTGGCGAGACGTGGTGGCGTCAAGAGAATCTCTGGTTTAATCTACGAAGAAACCAGAGGTGTCTTGAAGGTGTTCTTGGAAAACGTTATCCGTGATGCGGTTACGTACACCGAACACGCCAGACGCAAGACGGTCACCGCCATGGATGTCGTCTACGCGTTGAAGAGACAAGGCAAGACCTTGTACGGCTTCGGCGGTTAAGCGCGTTGTCATTTGTATTCTTTCCGTTCAAAAATTTCGGGAACAGTTCAAACAACGAAAAACAAAATTGAAGATTCTTATCTTCACCATCATACACGTATAAGATACTCTCATCAATACTTTAAACACACACACGTAACGTACGCGCTTTTATTCGTTCTCTTCCTTCCGCTTCATCGTTCGCACGTTTTTGTTACTCAGAAGCACTCGAGGCGAATAGGCAACGTGTAATTAATTACTTTCACTATTTTACTCTTGTACAAACTTTTAAAAATTCTCCTTCTACGTACGTATTTCTAAAAGCAACTCAGCGCTGCAAAAACTTTGGGTTGTTCCAACTCAAAACGTCCGGATGTACGCTCTCTCGGACAACTTCCAATCGAAATTTCCATCGCTTACTCAGATTTGCATTCAAAGTCTTCTTATTTAACTGATACATGCTTTCCAAAGTCGCGAACGTTTGCGCAAAGTGCGGTGAGTTCGGGAAAATACGCATAGAACTCCTACAGTGCGTCAGTAAGAGTTTGAATAATTCGACGCCGTCCGAGCTTTCATCATCGCAGTCTTTGACAAAGTCTAAAACAGCCTCTCTGGTGACGAACGTTTGCCAATGGTCGTCTCGCATCAACGCTTTCCGCATGAATCTATACACTTGGATCGGCGTCAGCAGCTTTTGTGACAAGGCAGCTTTGGAAAACTTATATCGTCGCGAATATTTCGTTCGACGCGATTCGTTCCATCGCAACAACTCGTCGTCTTCGGATGCGCTCGTATCGCTCTCATCGCTATCGTGCGAGTACTCGTCGTCGTCGGAAGAAAAATGGTCGTCTTCTTCGTACATCGAGGAAGAGGATGAACTACTTTCACCTTCTTCGTCGCTCTTATGGAGACTACGACGATGGTGTCGGCGGTTTTTTCTGTGGCTATTTTCCATCATCAGAACCGAGGCATCAATGCTGAGCTCTCCGGTATTAAAATCGAACAACTTTTCAAATCCAGTTTCGTTGGAACACGGCATGTAAAACCAACGCGGATCTGTGGGCGGTTTCGCCACAGTAGATATTTTCGCCGTCAGCGATACTTTTGCCTCGTCTTCGCATCGCAAGCAGTGGCATTCGAAACCGAACTGTTTTCTCAGAATACTTCGTCGAATATCTACGGGTACCCACGTTAAAATTGGCCCAGAGTAGTTAATTGTTAACTCTTCCCCGGCGCGAATATCGCGCAAACTATAAATCGAACACACCTCGTCGACCGTGTTTGACACCGCACAATTCGGATGACAAGAGTGATTGAAATGCTGAGAAACCGTATGCGAGCTCAAAAGTTTATAACGCACGTACGAATTTCGTTTTTCGACGCCGCCGAATTGCGTAGGTTTCAAAATATTTCGAACTTGGCCAACCGCTGTCTTTTCGATTTGCTTTTCTGTTCTCATCCACGTTTCGCTCGATATGGAGTCCCTATCCTCATCTTCAATTTCGCCTTCTTTTGCTTTGCTATTACTATCATTATTATTTCCAGGATGCTCAGCTCCAGCGTTTTCACTATTCTTCGCCTTGGCCTGCTTCAGAAGTTTATTCCTTCTGTTTTCCTCTTCCTCTTTGCGTAAATACGCGTTTCGCGCCTCCACCTCCAACGCCTTCTCCGTCAGACTCGCTTTCGCCACCTCCAAGCTTTGAAACTCTCCGCTCACCTCTACTTTTACATACTCTCTCACGAGCTCTGTAATCGCAGGCACGTTCGTTTTCGCGATAACTCCGACGCCTTTGTGCGACATTTTCTCTCCAATGAATCTCACGCTTTGTATCTTGGACCAGTTTGGTGCCTTTTTCACATTCTCTTTCAACTTCAACTCGCTCTCGTCGTCCGGGGCTAGTTTCCTCGCGTGTCGTCTCCGACTGTCCCTTCGTCTCTTTTCTTCCTGTTCGGAATCGTTATCGTCCGAGAACAACAGCGAGGTTTTCCTTTGTTTCGTGCCGTCGCGTCCATCTTCCTCTCCTCCTCCTTCTAAGGGTTCCCAATGTTTAACTCGCGTCGTCGTTATCGTCGTCGTCGTCGTCGTCGTCGTCGTTCCGTTGTTAGCGCTGGTCGTCGTTCCTCCAGTCGCCATCTCCCTCCTTCTCTCTCCCTCTCTCTTTCTCTCGAAGCTTCTTCTTCTTCTTCTTCTTCTTCTTCTTCGGTGCACTTCCCTTCTCCGTTATATCTCGCGTTCAGGTAAAGAACGAGTTGTTGAACGCATCTCTTTTTTTTTCTTCCTTCTCTGTCTGCCTGTTTTTGTTGTGTTGTGACGGCGTTTTTTTTTGTGCCTTCCTCTCTCGGCGCTCGGTGCACACATCTGACTTCTCTCTCTCTCTTTTTTGTCGCGTGGGGAAATTAGAAAAAAATCTAAATAACGTAAAATCCCAGCGTATACGTATCGCGCCTCTTCACTTTTCGTCCTTTTCAAAGGTAGAGAGAAGAGAGAGAGAGAGAGAGAGAAATCCTTGTTCGGTTTCTTCTGTTCGGTTTCTTCTGTTCACATCTTAAATACACAGACGCGCAGAAGAGGAAGCGCGAAAACGGGCACACAAAGCAACAAAATGTTGTCGCCGTTCAAATCGTGGAACAAACAACGAGAAGTGAGAAAAGACGGAGAGAGGATGTTTGATGACATCAGCAACAACAACAACAACGACAACAACAACAACAACAACAACAACAACACGAACAGCAACAGCACGGTGACGTACAAGACGCGGTTGATGACGTTTTTTGGTCGACGGAAGAAGAAAACCATGGCCGCAGTTCCAAAGAAGGAAAAGGCAACGCAGGGGAACAACAACAACGACGACGACAAAGAGAATAATAACGATGTTGGCACTGTTCCACTCGCCGGCGATAACGAAACAAAAACGACGACGACGACGACGAAAGAGGTTGTGGTGAAGAAACCAACGCAAAAACGCGCGCAAAAGTTGAAAGAGAACGTCCAAAAGTCAAAGGAAGAGAACGCCGTGAACGCGCGGTTGCGCGAACAGAGAGATTACTTTAACAAAATCGATAAAATGTCGAGTTTGCAAAGCGAGAGTGAGTGTTCGCCTCTGCCGGCGCGCAACAACGCCGGACGAAACATGGAATTGTCACCGCTAGGCGTGATTAAAGCAGTTGGTGGATTAGAATTTGACGGCGTGGATGCAAAGAAGGCGATGAAAGAAACGCTCGAGGAACAACAGCAACGACACCAACATCAATACGCGAAAGACGAAGAACAAGAAGAAGCAGAGGAGGAAGAGTTTTCGTTCCCGACGCCGCAGCAACAACCGCAGTTTTTGCTCGGAAACAACGCGACGCCATCGCCGGCTTCGCAAGACAGACGAACGGCTGAGTGGCTGGTCTCTTCGCAACTACCAGCAGTGTCAGAACACGCGCTTTTAGAAAGCGTAAGAAACTTAACTTTAGAGGAGAAGATCAACGAAGAAAACGAAGACGAAAAGGAAGCGGCGTCGTCCTCATCTTCACCGTCGTCGATAAAGGAGACAGAGTCCATTGCGCAAACAAAATCGCAGTCGTACAAGTCTCCATTTAATAAATCGGCTAGGTCGTCGCGGCGAAGAACGTCTTCGGTGCATTCGTACCATTCGATTCACGACTATAAACCAGTCTTGGCGACGAAGAACGCGCACCGAGTAAGCGAAGGCAGTTTGCCAAAGGAACAGAGACGCTCGTCGCTCGGCGGTGCGATACGAAAGTCCATAGTTGGTCTTCAAGCTACGGTCGTCAATACGGATGCACCGTCGCCGCTCGTCGAAATCGAGAACGAGGAGGAGGAAAAAGAAGAAGAAGTTAAGACCGAGGAAAAATCTGCCACTGTCACGAAGGAGGATTCGAGCGAGCTCGGACCACTCGAGGCGCTTCTTAAAGAATGCGAACAATCGCCAGAGGACGTCAAAACCGTCGCAGAAGAAGTTAAGAAAGCAAAAGATCCAAACTCGAAGAAAAAATCGATCACTGTTGAGAAAATTGGCGAAGGAACTTACGGAGAGGCATACATGTGCGACAATGTCGTTTTGAAAGTTGTGCCCATTAGCAACGAGAAGAAGGAGCCTGGTACAAACACGAAAAAAGGGAAAGAAAACGTTGAAAACAACGCAGAAGAATGCGAAGGGGAAGAGGATTATCCGCAAATGGTCGCTTCGGAGATTAGAGCGGAAGTAGCTGTCGCGAAACGCTTGACAAAGTTACAGCCGCACCTTGTTGCTCCAAAGGCTAAAAACGTTACGGACGGCTTCGTCCCCCTCGACCGCGTCGCCATTTGCAAGGGCCCTTACGACAAATTACTCCTCAAAGCGTGGGAATCTTTCGATTTCCGCAAAGTTTCTGAAAACGAAAACCCGTCCATGTGGCCAAAAGATCAGCTCTACGTCGTGTTCAGCACGAGAAACGGCGGCATCGACTTGGAAAATTTCAACCTTCACGATTGCAAGGAAGCATTTTCAGTACTTTTGCAAATCACGGTGGCTTTAGCCGTCGCCGAAGAGGCATGCGGCTTTGAACACAGAGATTTGCACTGGGGTAACGTGCTCTGCAAACGTGATAAAGTTGATTTGGAGAACGATAACACGCGAAAAGCGCGATTGAACGGCGTCGACGTGACTATAGACACGTACGGCGTAACCGCCTCGATTATTGATTTCACACTTTCAAGAGTTGAAATCAAAGACGAGTCCGATGTCGTCTTCTGCGATTTGAGCTTAGATCCGGAGTTGTTTGAAGGTCCAGAGGACGACGCGCAAAGCGAGACGTACCGCAGAATGCGGAAAGCGTTGAACAACCAATGGGGCGCCAGTTGCCCGCAAACCAACGCCTTTTGGTTGCACTATTTAGCCGACACGCTGTTGACAAAGAAAGAGTTCAAAATGAACCCGAATCAAAAGCAGTCGCTCGAAAAGTTCCGAATGAATTGTTTGCAGTACGATTGCGCCGCAGACGCGATTTGGGATCCACTCTTTGCCGGAATGTGGTCGAGCGGAAGGAAATAAAGTACAATAGAAAGAGTGCCGCGAGAGTAACGAAGCGAAAGCTTCTCCGAGTGCGACGAGAGGAGAGAGGGAGATAGAAAGAAAGAGAGAGAGAAAGAAGCAAGCACACAAATTGCTTGATCAACACCATGTAATTCTACTACTATATCTATACATATTCTAAAAGCTACGCGCGTCCTCGAAAGTGGTCTCCCCATTTTTCCTCTTTCGTTTGCGTCTTCGTGAGCACCCATAGAGACTCACCTGCAGAGTTCAACGCTCGTATGCGTATGTGGAACGGCATATTCGGCTGCAACTTTTCAATGAAAAAGCAACAATCCGTGCCTTCGTATATTGGCATCCACGACAGAGACCCGAGCGCTTCTTTAATCTCTTTCCTTTGCGGTTCTATCTCCAACTCGTATCTGTCGTAGTTATACTCAGACGTCTCCTCTCCTTTTTCCCAAGTCACTTTTAACGTTGTCGACGTTGCGGTGATGCGCACGTTCTGAGGCTCCCGAGGAGGCACAGAGTACACGTGCGATAAAACGTACTTCTTTATCTTTTGATACACGCCCATTTCGTCGCAGCGTTATGCTATCGCGAGCATAGTTATCGCGGTATGTGTGTGTGTGCGTGGTGTGCGTGCGCGCGCGTGTGTGGGGATTGACTTTTTTTTCAACCGCACCTTGTGTGTGTGTGCTTCACTTTTTTCCTCTTCCTCTCGCGCGGGGAGTTCGTTTAGCGTGTGTAAAATAAGAATGTCATCGTCCTTTAAATCGGAAATAGTCACCTTACAGTTTGGCGAATACGCCAATCACGTCGGCGCGCACTTCTGGAACTTCCAAGACGAGTTGATTGGGTTGTCTACCGCCGCTGGTTTTACGCCGTCGTCGTCGTCGTCCCTTTTTTCAACGAAAGAATCGTTCCGCGACGAGGAGCAAGAGAAGAAGGAAAATTTAGCGAACGCAAACCGGTTCAACGCGATCGACCACGGGTGCTTATACCGTCAGGGAGAGACGAGAGGAGGAGAAATAATGCAAACGCCGAGGTGCGTCGCGTATGATCTGAGATCGAGTTTAGGTGGCGTCAAACAGTTGGGATATCTCTGCGACGAAGGAGATGATTTTTTTTCCTCTCCTTTAACTGTCTCCTCCGCTTCTCAACAAAAAGTTGTTCTAAAAACGTGGACGGGAGAGGTGCGAGTGCACGAGCAACCGCGCGCGAAGAAGTCAGAGTATCTGAGACGATTAGAAGAAGAGGGGGGAGAAGGAGTAGAGGTAGGAGAGAAAATAGCTGCAGAAGAAGAAATAGAGGAAGAAGAAGAAGAGGATGATGATGAACTAGAAAAGAAGAAGGAGAAGAATGGTCGAGTGGCAGTTGTAGCCTCGGCTGACGTTGTTGAAAATAATGAGGCAGATATCGACCGGCTCGTTGAGGCAGCAAAGAAGCTCAAACACGACGCGATGCACTGGACGGATTTTTCAAAAGCACTCTTTCATCCGAGGTCGGTACAAGTTGTGGATGGAATCTTTGAAACGTCGTCGGAGGGCGTGAAAAGCTTCGCTGGATTTGGGGAAGGCGCGAGTTGGGCGATGGAACTCGATCGAAGAGAAAATCTCAGAGAAGACATCAGAAAATGGGTAGAAGAGTGCGATTATTTGCGCGGATTTCACGTCTTTGTGGAAGATCATTCTGGATTTGGAGGTTTATGCGAAAAAGTGCTCGAAGAAGTGAGAGACGCGCACGGTCAAGGCGTTTCCATTCTCACATTTTGCTGCCGCAAACCGCGCGATGAAGAAGTCAAAATAAACAACAACAGAAACGACGACGACGATAACGAATTTTTGGAAATAACACAGAAACGAAACAATGAGCGACGCTTCATGTTGAACGACGGGTTATCACTCGCTCGAATCTCGCCGTTAACGGATGCGTACATTCCTTTGTACGGGTCTCAAACGAACGGGCAACAGCGCAGCGCGTATCAAACATCTGCGAGAATCGCGACTGCTATCGATACCATCACGACGCCGTGGCGACTACAATCCACGCCTGGATTTGAATCGTACGTCGGTGCAGAAACTATGGCGACATTTCTTGGCCGCATGCAATCGCAAGCCAACGCACCTTTTCTCCAGACGTCCATGTCTACGCGAAGAGGCGACTTTACGTTTGAAGAAGACAAAATATCATCAATGGAGGCACTTTTTACCTCTTCTTCTTCTCCTTCTCCAAAAATAAGAAGAAATGGTAGCGACGACAACGATGATGAAGACGACGACGACGACGACGCAGAAGAAGCTTTAGCAGAATCGCACGTTATCCGTGGAGCTCCATTTTGCCAGTCTCGCCGCGTGTGCGAACAGCTCGAGGAACGTCTCCGCGCTGGGCAACGCGTCGCCGGAATACCGATCGGAAGATGTGTTGCTGGTGCGTCTTTACCGCTTCCGATGACGTATCCCACAGACGATGACGGGAACACGACGAGTAAATCTCCTTTACTCAGCGTTCACGCGATGACGAGACAAACGAGAACTCAGGAGAGGATGCTTTCTGAAAGAGCAAATAACTTTGAGCGAGCTTCTCGCAACTCTGGCGGCAAGGCGATGCTCACGTCGTGGGGATACGACGTTGACGAGACGTGCGAGGTTGTCGAGCGCATCAGAACAAATGCAAAACGGTACGTAGACGACGACGTATAGGTGTATACAAGTATATATTTTAGAATAGACAATCACGAGCTACAAGTTTTAAGTGTGTGCGCAGCCAAAAGTAAAAAACAAACACGTGTCTTCTTTCTCCCTCGAGATGACAAAAAGATAAGAAATCCTCTCGTGTAATCTTCTCTCCACGCTCACCGACTATAAAGAAAATACGATCCATTTACTTCTTCATTCTGTTCCACGTCGAGTGCGTCTTACCCGCCGGGCACAACACCTTACGTCCTTTCTTCATTCTGGCCTTCAATACTCTTCTTCCGTTTGGCGTCGATTTTCTCGCAAAAAACCCAGATTTTCTCGCCGTCTTTCTTCTGGTACCACCCAAAGTGCAACCAATGGATCGGCCACCGGCCGTAATGACTAAAGCACCGCGTCCGTTACTCGCCGACGGGGTGACTTGTTTGTTAAACGCAAAAACAGACGCGTTCCCAACCGATTTCTTCGCGGACAAAGACATGGATGAGGATGACGACGAAGTTGAGGTTTTTGAGGTGGAGGATTTCAAGCTCATTCTAGTCATCGCCGCGGTGACGCAACTGGCAGATAAAGTAAAAGCAGACATTGTTTTGATGTTTGTTTTCTCTGATAAATTTCTTAATTGACTCGATTATATCTTCTCAAGATATCTATGAATTTCGCGTCGTGGTCTAACCGCGTGCGTAAATTTAAGTGGCGTGTTCGACTCTTCGTTTCTTCTCTCTTTTTCTCGGCTTTTATCGGTTTATCCTCTTTTGACGCTTGCCTCTTCTCCCGCCTTTTTTTGGCCCCCCGCGAACAGAAAGGACGAAAAAAAACAAAAAAAAATTTGATGTGCGTTTGTTCCAACCTTCAACCAACAACGCTCCATCCAAATCACGCTTTTTCGAGCCATCGCGCGTCGGAATCCGCGCGTAAAAACTTAAATACGAACTGAAAAAGCCTCATACACGCACACGCAATACATCTCCAATACAAAATGTCTTTCGCAGTTTCCTCCTTTGTTGGCACGAGAGTCGTCGCCAAGACGAACGTCCGCGCTTCCGCTTCCTCGAAAAGAGCCTCGGTGCAAGTCTTCGCCGAAAGAAAACTCTGGTGCGTACCACTCCCCCCTCGGCTCATTTTTTTTTTATTTGCACAAAATGAATCGCCCGAACGCGCGCGCGCGCGCGCGGTTTAGAGCGTATTTTTGATAGATTTCATTCGATCTGTCGACGGGATTGAATGGCACGGTAGTTGATGGACGTTTTTGCGCGTCCATCTTGATCGATTGGATGTCGCATCTCGGCTCTTTCGGCGCGATTGTTGTTCGCGGAAATATTTGCGCTCGGCTAGGAAGCGCAGAGAAGATACTCTCGGCCTCCGTATCTTCGCCCCTCTCCTTTCCTTTTTTACTAAAAAAAGGCGGAGAGAAAAAGAAGTCAGCGCGCGCGGTTTTAGATTTATTATTTCTTTTTCATCGCCTTTTGAACGGTTTTACGCGCAACCGCTGACAACAAACACATCCACTCGTTCACATCATCTCAGGTTGCCGAACATCAAGACTCCGGACTACCTCGATGGTACCATCCCGGGTGACTACGGTTTCGACCCGCTCGGTTTGGGCTCCGATCCGGAACGCTTAAAATACTACCAAGAGGCGGAATTGATGAACGCTCGATGGGCGATGATGGCTGTTGCCGGCATCTGCACGACTGAAGCGTTGGGCATCCAATCCAAGTGGTACATGGCTGGCCAAGAAGACTACGGCTTCCCGATCAACGCGCAGTTGGCTGTTTTGTTCCCGACCATGGGTTTCTTGGAAACGAAGAGAATCACCGGCTGGTTGGCGACGGGCAAGTCCGGCATCAACGAAACGTTTCCGTTCGACCCGTTAGGAATGGGCGCCGACAACGAAACGATGAAGTTGAAGGAGATCAAGAACGGTCGCGCGGCGATGATTGCGTTCGTTGGCATCTGCGTCCAAGCGTTGGTGTTGAGAGAGGGTCCGTTGGCTGCGTTGCAAGACCACGTCGCGAACCCGTT
>Ga0255763_1000430_pt1 | contig 46424 bp, 25 predicted proteins | sample 041ome_2_FD_179963 | JGI IMG/M metagenome (GOLD analysis project Ga0255763, IMG submission 179963) | Coastal salt marsh microbial communities from the Groves Creek Marsh, Skidaway Island, Georgia - 041406US metaG (version 2) | ecosystem: Environmental > Aquatic > Marine > Intertidal zone > Salt...
GCGTCGCGCGCTCGCGACGACGCCGGCGCGGCGACCGACGCGGGCGTCCGAACGTCCGAACGTCCGAACGTCCGAACGTCCGAACACTCGTAGTCGACGCATCCAGCGCGCCATCTGCGAAAACACGAAAGTCGGCGCGCGAACGTCGCCGCGTCGGACGTCACCCGATAAGAAAATGATCCGACTTTCGAGTATGCGTAAACAGTGACGAGGTACAGATCTAGGGCCCGATCACGAAAAACCGCGTCGCGCGTCGCGTTCGAGGCCCCGACAGCGCCATCGCGCGATGATGCGCGTTCCGGTTGGAAACGCGCCGCCGCGCGCGCGCGCGGCGGCGGCGCCGCGACACGCCGACGCGCGCCGCACGCGGGAGATCGCGCGACGCTCGCGCCGCGCGACGCCGCGCGTGGAAAACTCGCGCGGATTTCGCGCGCGCGGACGAACGCCCGCGCGCGACGCGCGCGACGAGGCGACGCGCTTTCGGTGACGGAATCGCGTCGCCGACGGCGCGCGCGACGTCGAGCGATCGCCTCGGACAAAGCGTGACTGGTCGTTCGTGACGCGCGCGACGCGCGAACGGGGACGAGGACGCGCGGGAGTCGAGGAAAGAAAACGGATCGGTCGATTCGGCGCGCGAGCGGACGCGGTGGAGGCGCGCGAGCGGACGCGCGGAGGGATTAATCGCGCGCGTGGGATGGCGACCATGGCGCCATCCCAAACACCCGGGAGTCATGCGACGCGCGCGGCGCTGCGACGGGACGGCGCGCCGGGAGCGGTGCGCGGGTATAGATTCGTGAATGGACACGATGTGAATGGGGATACCGATGCGGTAGATCAACAAATGGCGGGATTCGTGTCGGAGGCGGGGCCGTTCGACGCGGATCCGGTGCTGAAGGCGGCGGAGCGGGAAATTTTGAGCGCGACGAAGGCGCAGAGACGCGCGGCGGCGGAGCGTGGAGCGTTGTTGGAACACGGGTATGGGGCAATGCTTGGAACGGGAAGTGGGTCGATGGGGAATTTGGGCATGCTCACGGCGTCAGGTGGAAGCGACGACGACGACAAGGCGTCGACGCAGAGCGTGGCCTACTTGAGCGGCGACGCCGCGTCGAACCGGTCGTACTCCCCGTTCGACGTCACCCTGGATGAAGCCGCGGAGAACTTGCTGTGTGAATTCGGCGCACCGATTATGGACTGCGCCATCGGTCTCATCGATGACGAAGGCGCTGAAATTTTCGTCGAGCACAACGCGCCGCCGCTCTCGTCTTGGATGAGCAACGGCAATTTGTGCGGTCTCGTCGCGCCGAATGATCACGAGCCCGAGTGGGCTTCGGGTGGTGGCGCGCACGGCGCGTATGCGCACGTCCCAGCTGTGATCGATTTCGGTGTTCCAGGGCACACCGAGGTTGAATCCATCGCCTCTCTGCGCGGGCAGTATCGCGCTCTCTTCGGCAAGGACACCAACTCAAACAATAGACAGTGGATCCTTAAGCGACTCGAAGCGTTCAGAAATGGCGACGACTTCACGCCGCCGTCGAGCCGATTCAGCTCGCCGCTTTCCGGCGAAGACACCCTCATGAACGTGGGCGCATCTCGCTTCAAGCCGCAAGCATCGCCCAAGCGCGCCGCGGGCAAGCGCCAAGTCAAGTCTGCGCGCTCGTTGTACGACGACGACGCTATGGACGAACACGAGAGCCCCAGACGTGGCGTCGCGGCGAAAGGACGAGGCGGTAAGGGCGCCAAGGGAAAGCGCTCCGCCGAAGCCACACTCCCGAAGAGTGCGCACAAAAAGGCGAAGAGCGTGAGCGATGCCGAATCCAACGACGGCGACATCGGCAAGAAAGGATCCGGTCGCGCCGCTGGCAAACCCGCCGGTAGAGGTAAACCCGGCGAGAATGGCACCGGTCGTCGTAGTAAGCATCACAATCCTTGGGCACTCGAAGAAGCCGAAGCGCTCGTGCGCGGCGTCGCGCAGTGCGGCGGCGGTAAGTGGGCAGATATCAAAAAGCTCGGTTTCACCGCCATCGAACACCGCACGGCGGTGGATCTCAAGGATAAGTGGCGCAACCTCTTACGCATCGCAATGTTGCCGCAACAGTCTGTGAAGACCGTGGGCGACAAGAAGCGAGAGATCCCACAAGAGCTTCTCGCCAAGGTGCGAGAGCTCGCGGCCAAACAGGCCAAGGCCAAAGCGGCGGCGGAGAGCCGGCGATGAGTTTCCATCGTCAGCCCTTCAGGACGTCGTCAGCAAAGGCCAAATTTTCATTCATTTGGACATTTTTTCAAACTGCGGCAAGCAAAAATTTAGAGAAGGATTGTTTTGGCTTCCCGAACCCGCGGCGAAGAGCGAACGCTGTACACAACGCCTCGCGAAGGCTCTTCAAAGCGCCAGTCGGAATGTAATTCTATACAACGTGACATTTTTATTTATCCAATCTTCCTTCCTTCCTAAACCTTCCTGTACCAATTAGCGTGACGATTATTATTAAAACGGTGCCTACTCAACGCCCGCGCATTTACTTCGAGAAAGACTCTTTGAGACGACGCGCGGCTTCGTTGATGTTCTCGCGGCTGCCGAACGCGCTGCAGCGCACGTAGCCGTTCCCGGCGGGGCCGAAACCGGCGCCTGGGGTGGTGACGATGTCCGTCTTGTCGAGGATTTCCGTGAAGACTTCCCATGAGTCGCGGCCTTCGAAAGAAACCCACACGTAAGGCGCATCGGTACCACCGTACACTTTGTAGCCCATTTCTTCCCACGTGCGCTTGAGGATGGCGGCGTTTTCCTTGTAAAACGCAACCATATCACCCATGGCGGCCAAACCGGCGTCGGTGAGGCACGCGAGACCGGCACCTTGCGCGACAGTAGACGCACCGTTGAAGGACGTACCCATCATACGGTTCCAATCTTGACGCACGGAGGAGCCGTCGGAAAACTTGAGCGCCTCCGGGAAGACGGTCCAGCCGAGACGCAAACCGGTGAAACCGGCGTACTTGGAGAACGAGCACGTCTCGATCGCGCACTTCTCAGCGCCCGGAATTTCGTAAATAGTCTTCGGGCAGTCCGGGTTACCGACAAACGCGGAATACGCCGCGTCGTAGATGATGATGGATCCACTCTCCAAAGCTTGGTTCACGAGCTCGGTGAGCTGCGCGCGCGTCGCCGCGGCGCCCGTCGGGTTATTCGGGGAGCAGAAGAAGATGAGTTCCGCGCTCTTAGCCGCGGACAAGTCCGGAAAGAAATCATTCTCAGCGCCGCACGGCATGTACGTAATGTTTTCGTACTGCTTGACCGCGTCGTTGAAGCCCGTGGAGTGACCCATGATGACGGAGGAATCGACGTACGCCGGGTACGACGGGTCTTGCACCGCAATCTTACGTCCACTGCCAAACATTTGCAACATGCGCGAGATATCGCACTTGGACCCATCAGACGCGAACACGTCTTCGTACGTGATCGGCGTCCCCTTGTAGAGCTTTTCCGCGATAGCCTTGCGCAATTCCATTTGACCCGCCTCGGGTCCGTACCCGCCCTTCGCCGAGTACCCTTCCTTCGTGCCCAACGCCGCCGCCGCGGCCACCATCCCATCCGTGATCGGCTTAGGAATCGGTTCCGTCGTGTCACCGATCCCAAGAGAGATGATCTTCGCGTCCGGATTCTTCTCCAAGTGCGCGTTGCGAATGCGCGCGATCTCCGGAAACAAGTACCCAGCCTTCAGTTGCGCCATCCGCGGGTTCCTCTCCACCTTGCTCGCTCGCGTCTCCACGCTTCGTCGTCCGCGGTTCGATCGAAGCGTCGTGCGTCTGTCGCCATCGTCGTCGTCGTTCGCGCCCTCGTCAGTCTCGCGTCGTCGTCTTCGTCGTCGTCGTCGTCGCGCCGCGCCATCGTCATCGCAGGGCTTTATCCGCGCGCGACGCCTCCGACGCGCGCGCGGTCGCGCGTTACACGCGCGCGCGTCGCGCGGTCGCGCGTCACACGCACGTCTCGAGCGCGCTCGCGCGCGCGAATTGCGTCGCCATCGCGCGCGTCGTCGCCGTGATGTGTCGCGCGACGCCGCGTCCGCGCGCGAGCCGCCGCGCACCGCGATCGATCGGAGCGACCGACCTCGATCGACGCGTCGAGGTTCGCGCGGCGTCAACGAACCCTCGACCGTCGATCGACGCGCGATCGCGCGATCGACGGCGCGGTCGCGCGCGCGGCGCGCGACGATCGACATCGCGCGACGCCGCGATGGCGCGTCGGCGCGCGACGTGCGTCGGCGCGCTGGATCAGGGGACGACGTCCACGCGGTTCGTCGTGTACGAGACGACGGCGCCGCGGGACGCGAGGACGTACGTGAAGATCGCGTCGGCGCAGCGGGAGCACGCGCAACGGTATCCGGCGCCGGGATGGTGCGAGCACGACGCGGAGGAGATCTTTGAGCGCGCGCTGACGTGCGCGAGGGAGGCGCTGCGATCGGCGGGCGTGACGGCGAGCGATCTGGCGTGCGTGGGGATCACGAATCAGCGAGAGACGACGTGCGCGTGGCGGCGAAGCGACGGGACGGCGCTGGCGAACGCGGTGGTGTGGTTGGACTCGCGCACGCGGGAGACGTGCGATGCGGTGGTGAGAGAGGCGTGCGATGGGGATAAGAACGCGTTCGTCGCGACGTGTGGGTTGCCGGTGAGCACGTATTTTAGCGCGATGAAGATGCGGTGGTTGTTGGAAAACGACGAGGGCGTGCGCGAGGCGGCGCGCGAAAAAGATTTGTGCTTTGGAACGATCGAGAGTTGGTTGGTGTATAAACTCACCGGCGGGAAAGCGCACATTACGGATGTTTCGAACGCGTCGCGAACGATGCTGATGCGATTGGATGATTTGACGTGGGACGCGGCGACGTGCGAGACGCTCGGCGTGCCGATGGACGCGCTGCCGGAGATCAAATCGTGCGCCGAGGATTTTGGCGAGATCGATGCGAGCATCGAGGGTTTAGGAGGGATCAAAATTACGGGATGCATCGGTGATCAGCAATCGGCCACGCTCGGACAGAGATGCGACGTTGGTCAGGCGAAGAATACGTACGGCACCGGTTGCTTCATGATTCTCAATACGGGTTCAACCATCGTGCGCTCGAAGCACGGGCTGCTCACGACTATGGCGTGGCAGCTCGGAGGACGAGACAAAACCCCAAAGTATGCTTTGGAGGGTTCTGTCGCAATCGCGGGCGCGGTCGTGCACTGGTTACGCGATAATCTCGGGTTGATTAAAACGGCGAGCGATGTCGAAAGTCTCGCCGGCACCGTGGAAGATGCCGCTGGTGTATCGTTTGTCCCCGCATTTAGCGGTCTTTTTGCGCCAAGATGGCGCGAAGACGCGCGTGGTGTGATTGTGGGGCTGACGCAGTACGTCAACAAAGGACACATCGCGCGAGCCGCGCTAGACGCCATCGCGTTTCAATCGAGAGACGTTCTCGACGCCATGCGTCAAGACATGGCTGAATCGACCTCGCATTCGCTGAGTGCGCTTAAAGTTGACGGCGGCGCGAGTGCAAATAATCTTCTCATGCAAATTCAAGCCGATTGCATCGGTTTGAATGTCATTCGTCCCTCGGATGTGGAGACGACGGCTCGAGGCGCGGCGTACGCCGCAGCCATCGGCGCCGGGTTGATGACAGAGGAAGACGTTTTCGCGAACGTCAGCGAAGGTGATGGTGATCGGGACATCACAGAGTTCGTCCCGAAACTATCCATCGAAGCTCGCGAAACGAACTACGCGCGTTGGAACGACGCCGTTGAACGCACGCTCAACTTGAGTGCGTGAATCCATGTTGTAAAATAAAATCACGTGACCACGAGCCTTTGTTGTCCACCTCGGCCGCCTCTTCCTCCACGCCCGCTCGTTTTCTTCGACACCGGTTCTCGTGCGTAATCGGGGTCGTTCGCGTCGTCGTTCTTGCTCGCGCCATGCTTCGCGCTCCTAGGCTTCGGGATATTCGCCGCCTTAGGCGCGACGTCGCCCGTGACGTCCAAACGCTCAATTTCGCTCGCCACCGCGTCGACGACGCTCTTGTTCGCGGTTGGAAGATCCTTTTCGTCCGTCATGCAATCGCGCGCAAGATGACCTGGCAATTTGCACCGTCTGCACAGGCCTTTCGCCTTTGTCGCCTTTGTCGGCGTCGGCGTCGGCGCCTTCGCCGTCGTCGGTCGCGCGTCGCGGCGATAATCTGGATCATCCAAATCCGCCAACGACCCGCGAATTCTCGGCGCATTGTCCTCGTCTCCCGAGCTCAACTCCGCGTCTAATCCCGCGTCTCCCTTCACCCCTTTCCTCGACCGAGCCTTCGCGTAGTCGCGCTTCCTCGCAGCCTCCACCGCGCGCGCGTGCTTCCCCTCCTCCACGTCCAGCGCCGCTTTGAGAAACGAATACGACCCTGGATTTTTCTTCTTCAATCCCGTCGCTTCCGCGATGCGCATCTCCTCTCGCAAATCTGTGAGCACTTTCGACGGTTTCGCCGACGCGCCGAGCTCTCTCGCGCGCCGTCTCGGTCCCGTCGTTCCGCTCTCCCGCTCCCTTCGCTGCGCGTCTTCCCGCTTCAGCCGTCGCGATTCATCGACGCGCGTGCGCGCGATCGCCGCGCGCGTCTGCGCCGCCCATTCGTTCGCCGCGCGCTCGTTCGCTCGAGGATCGTTCGCGAGCTGCGCTTGCCTCTGCGCCTTCTTCCGCGCCTCAAACGTCGCGGCGTCCACCACGGCGCCGGTTTGCGCGTCCACGGGGCGGTACGTGAACTCGCCGTTCGCCTCACGCGTGCGCACGAGGTCGGTGCCGCCGATGCGGACGATGTCCGGCATCGACGGCGCGCGCGCGGCGGCGAGTGCGGCGGCGACGCGTCGAGAGCGGAGAGAAATCGGCCGCGACGCGAAGATCGGCGCGCGGCGAATAAGAAACTAGAGAACGGATGATTTTACATCGATCGCTGCTTCGTCGCGTCGAGCGGGCTAGCGCTAGGGCTCACGCGATGCAGAACGGCGCGAACGTGTCGACGAGCGCCGGCGGGCACGGCATCGGACGCATAGTCTTCGCGTCCAAGCACGTGCACGTGACATCGCCGTATCCGACGCACGCGCCGTCGTCGGCAAACATGGCTTGGTGAAACACGACTTGGATACCGCGACGCTTGAGTTCGACGGTTGATTTGACGTCGTACACCGGGATAACAGATGACGAAGATTTCGATTGGGAACCGTCGCCGCGCGGGAAATACGCCTGCAAACGCGACACGACGACGACAACGCCATCGTCCTGCAGCGCACTCAGCGCGTCCGAACCACCGATGGCGTCGGTTCGAGCGCGTTCGAAGAATCGCAAGATGTCGACGTGCGAGCGTTGGGCGGCGGAGCGTTCGCCTCGATACATCCTCACCGCCGTCGACGCGCATCTCCCGTCTTCCATCTCCCACGGCGCCGCGAACGTCTCATCGCCCGCGGTGTCGCCGACACCCACACTATCGTCCGTTTCCGCGCCCGCGCCCGCGTACGTTATTTCCGCGCTGAGAAACACCGTCTCGTCGGCGTCGTCGTTCGCCGAAACGATTTCTTGCCTCAACGTCGCGCTCCGTTCGTCCGCGCGCACCACCTCCGACCGAACCGCGATGGCGTCTCCCAGAGTCGCCGCGCGCGCGTACTTACAATGCTCGATCCTCGCGCATCGAAACGCGCGCCCGAAATCGAAACCGCCGGCGTTCGCGCCGCCGCCGCCGCCGCCGCCGCCGCCGCCCGCCGCGACTCTCCCGAGCGCCTCCGCCGCGTTCGACGCGAACGCGAAGTAATTCGCGTAAAACACCACGCCGTACGCATCCGTGTGCTCGATGTACACGCGCGCGCGCTCGTCCCGCGTCGTCGCGCGAACCATCGGCGTTCGCCTCGCGGACGCGCGCCGTTCCCGCGCGCGTCCCGCGCGCGCGCGCGCGTCGCGCGTCGCGCCGTCGCGCGCCGCCGCGCGCGCCGCCGCGCGCGCCGCCATCGCCGCCTCGCCCGCGCGCGGCGTCCGCGCGCGGCGCTCTGACGCCGCGCTCGACCGCGTCGTCGCGCGCGCGTCGGCGGCATTCGCCGCCTCGCGTCGCGCCGCGCGACGCCCGCGCGCCGCGCGCGGACGCGGACGACGGCGACGATGCCGCCGGTCGCGCTCACGGCGAGCGTGGTGAAGCGCGAGCGTCAGACGGGGCTCAGGCTCGCGTGCGAGGCGCTCGAGGGCGTCGCGGAGGATCCGCGCGCGAACGACGACGGCGACGCGCGCGAAGCGAACGCGGGCGCGAAGCGAACGGCGAACGAGACGCTGCTGGAAGAATTGCGCGGCGCGGGGGGGGAGATGGCGATCGTTGGGTTCTGGGAATCTCGAGACGCGTTCGATCCGCTCGCGGCGCTGCACTTTCTCGCGCGCTCGAGCGGGGGCGCGCCGTCGTTTCGATGCGCGCCGTGCGCGACGTGCGAGGAGGAGGAGAGACGAGCGATCGAGGAGTTACACGCGGAGATGACGCGGGAGAATAAGAGCGCGGTGGTGCAGATGAAGGATGGGGAGGGGAGGACGAGCGGGGAACTGCACTTGGTGGCGGTGCCGGAGGCGACGCGCGAAGGCGAAGAGGACGGAGGCGAGGGGACGGGAGATGAGAGGCGGGCGGACGGAGGAGCGTCCGCGACGACGCGGTTTGTGGCGTTTAAAACGGATGAGATGGCGCCGGCGTACGCGCAACCGTTGTTGAAACATAATCGCTTGGTGGTGGTGTTTGATTTGGACGAGACGCTCGTGCAGTCGACGACGCTGCACATGTTGGATCGACGCATCGAGGCGACGCGGTTGAAAATGGTGAGCCTGATGAAGTTCGACGTGACGAATCCGAGGGTTTCGACGGTGATGATTGAAGAGGTGAAGCAGGATAAGATTGCGTGCGAGCAAGCGCTGCGGCGCTTGCAAACCGATAGAGCGATGCTGTACCAGTATTGTTCCGAAGGCGCGGTGACGCACAACAACAGACGATCGGTGACGATTCCAGAGATCGAGAGCTTGCCCAACGGTATGCAAAGATTGCGAAACATTATTCGAATTCCGAGTCCGCACATCAAGGGCGCGATGCTCGTGTTCACGGTGATCAACCCGGCAAACCCCGCCACGGCGATGCTCGTGCACGTGCGTCCGGGTTGGGAGGAGATGCGAAAGTACTTGGCCGGATCCGACGGTCGTCAATCAAAGCGCGCTGAAGTTTTTGTTTGTACAAAAGCTTCCAATAACTACGCGCGGGAGGTTTGTAGGATTTTAGATCCGCACGGGGCGGTGTTTGAACCCGCACAACTCGAGCACAGAGTCAAGTCCGTCGGCGTGGACGAGATGAAATCTTTGCGCACGACGTGCGGCGCTCACTTTCCCGCCGAACTCACGGTCATCGTAGACGATAGAACTGTCGTATGGGAGGCTGAAGCGCAGTCGCACATTCTGGCCGTCACTCCGTTCATGCCGTACGGCACAGACGTGGACTTCGGATCGGGGATCGAGCAGCACGAGGCGGGAGGTACTGGAGGCGTCCTCGGCACGGTGCAAAGCATGTTGGAAACTCTGAGACTTCGTTGGCATATGGACTATGGAAAGTTTGCCATAAAGGCACGAAAGCATCTGCAAGAAACGGCCGCGCATGGAGCACTTCGCCCGACGAAGGATTCATCTGAAGGCGATTCCATCACGTCAAAGGATGAAAACGAATCTGACGACGCCGCCACCGAGTCGGATGTCTTGCTGCGTGCCGAACACCATCGCAAAAAAGCTGAGCGTTTGTTTTATCCGCCGAATGCAGGTGATTTATTGAAGCCCTTAATGGACATGCAAGCGAAGGAAGCGGCGCTTGGCATCGCGGAGAGAGGTGGCGCGGCTCGTGCGGCGGCAGGCTCAGGATCGCGCCTCGCCGCCGCGCTTGGAGTCCTGGATAGGCAAAATAACGCCAAACAGCAACACGCTAAATTCAAAGCCAAAGCTGATACCGACGCGGATGCCGATGCAAACGTGGAGGATAGCTCAGAAGCTCCGAAGGAGGGCGTGGAGATAAAGCGTGAAAGCGAAGAGGACGAAATCAAGCCAAAGTTTCGACATATCGATATCTCGGCTCTGGAAGGGCGAAAAGGTGATGATACGAATGAATGTCAAGAAAATTTGCCACGAAAAGAGAGGCGTTCCGAAGAAACACCAGCAGCACGGAGTCCGTCGTCGGGGAAGAAGCGAAGCCGAGAAGCGGATGTATCAGATTCGTCTGATTCGAACGCTGGCTCAGAGCCTGAATCAGAGTCCGAACCAGACGAAGATGAAGACGAAGATGAAGACGAAGATGAAGACGACGACACGAACGCCGACGCTACGATGAACGCCGACCCAGAGGAAGCAGAAGACGAGGCGGTGGATCCGCGGCGAGCGTGGGAAAAGAAGCAAGTGGGGGAACTCAAGCTGGAGTTGAAATGCCATGGGCTACCGACAAAGGGACGCAAAGCTGATCTCATCGAGCGCCTGGACGCGCATCGACACGCGGACCACGCCTTCAAAGACGAAAAGGGGAAGCCCAAAGCCAAGTCGGTGAAAAATTCGACGCCGAAGAAGGTGTTTCGTGAAGGAACTCGGGGGTCTACTCGGGGATCTGCTAGCGAGGAGCGCTTTAAGCTTTAAGTCAATCGCAATAGCCTAGCTCTACATCTAGTAATGCCGATAAAAATGCGCGAAAAATCAGAAAAATTAGAACCCGCCCGAGTCGCGCTTGGGGCCGCCCGAATCACGTTTCGGTCCTGCACGACCACCGCGACCCCCGCGTCCGCCACCACCTCGTCCGCCGCCACCACCGTTCCTTTCATTCGCGCTGTCGTCGGACATAGAACCGGCCGCGGCGAGTTCTGGGTTTTCCTCCAATAAAACTTCTTTGCGACTCAGACTGGTTTTACCACGATTATCGACCGCGATAATCTTGACATCCATCACCGCTCCTTCGGACGTCACGTCGGAGACGTTTGGCACGCGTGAAACGTCGAGCTCACTGATATGGACAAGTCCTTCGAGACCCGGCAAATATTCAACAAAGCAGCCGAATTCAACAACCTTCTTCACGACGCAGCCGCGATAAATTTTACCCACCTCTGGTTCAACAATCATGCCCTCGATCATCCGAATCGCCGCATTGAGGTCCGCGTCAGCGCCACCAGTGACAAACACCATCTCCTTTTCTTTGTTAACATCGATGTTCTCAGCACCAGTCTTCTCCATGATGGAACGAATGGTCTCCCCACCCTTACCGATGACTTTGCCAAAGTACTTCTCCGGCACCGCGATGGAAGCGATGCGCGGGGCATACTTGCTCGTGGCGCCCGCGGGCGCAGGGTCACATTTTTCCATCTCGCCGAGGATGTGCACGAGTCCCTTTTGCGCCTCTTCGAGCGCGGTTTTCATGACATCGATCGTGATACCTTCGACCTTGATATCCATCTGGAACGCGGTGATACCGTCCTTGTCGCCTGCAACTTTAAAATCCATGTCGCCGAGCGCGTCTTCAGAGCCCAAGATATCGGTGAGAACGATGGGCTCGAGCTCATCGCCACCGCCCGCGGCTTCAGAACCCAAAATTAAGCCCATGGCGATACCCGCGACTTTCCTGCGAATTGAAAATATAAAAAAAGGTCAGTGACTGAGAGAGCGAGCGCGACGCGAGAAACAAATTTCCGCGCGGCGTTTGAATACAGCGCGGGACAGTTGAAGAATCGTCCGTTCCACGGTTCAACCGCTAGCGCAGCAGCAAATAAACGACGCAAAACGCGTCGCTATGCATCTGAATGTCGCCAAGTTATGACTCGATCTCTCTCCATACACCACAAAAGCGGCGCAACGAAGAGCGTTCTTAAGGACCTGGCTTTTTCGAAAAATATTTCCGCGACGACTATGTCGCCAAACCCGCACCTTTTAATAGGAACACCGGCATCGAGCAAAGCGAGCGTGCCCGCGCAGACAGTGGCCATTGACGAGGAACCGTTACTTTCCGTGATTGTGCTTTCCAGTTTGCACACGAAAGGGAAGTCCTCCTCCGATGGAAGGATGGGCATGAGCGCGCGTTCAGCCAAGTTTCCGTGACCAATCTCACGTCGGGATGCGCCACCCGTGCGACCAGTTTCGCCAACAGATGACGGAGGGAAGAAGTAGTGCAACATGAAGCGTTTGTCTTCGCCCGCTTCGACGTCGTCTTGACGCTGAGCATCCTGACTACCGCCGAGAGTCGCGACGCCGATGGCTTGCGTTTCGCCGCGAGTAAATAACGAGCTGCCATGCGTTCGAGGAAGTATACCCGCCTCGCACGCAATCGGACGAATCATCGACGTCGTGCGACCATCTTGACGACGACCTTTGGTTCGGATCACGTCGCGAAGGGCGCGTGACTCAATTTTGCCGCACGCGTTGATTACGGCGGAAGCCTGCGACGATGTGTGAAAAAGTGTACATAAGTCAGTCGGTTCCGTCTCGCTCGCGGCGTCGTCAAGAATTTGCAATGCGTGCAAAGGGCGGATCCAGAAGTACTCGGCTGCGACACCAAGGTGGGCTGGGCGCCCGTTCGAAGCATTCACGTTTCTTTACGCGCTCGCAGTTGAGCCGCAACCAACAAGTTCTCGAGAGAAACGGCTGCGACTATTCGGTAGAGCGCGGGACTTATCGAGGTTTCGCGCGAGAAATAGCGCCGATTCGCGCGAGACAGCGTATGCGCAACCACTGACGTACCTGGAATTCATCTTGAAGAGCTTCCACTGCGCGTTCGCGGGCGGCGCCAATCATCGCCCCTCGCTCTTGCTTGATCGGAACGACGATGGCTTGCTTCAATTCATCCTCCACGAGCGCAGCGACAGCCTCGTCCACGCCCTCGGGCTGCACGATGAGTTTTTGCATCATCTTCTGCGGCGCGACAGTTGCGGCCCAAGCGTCAATTTCCTTGCACGCCTTGGCCACCGCCTCTTGGCCCTTTTCAATCGCTCGCAACATTTCATCCGTGGTCAAAAAGTCGCAAAAGCCCTCAATCATGAGCACCGCCTCGTCCGTGCCGGCGAGCACCAAGTCCAATCTCGATTGTTTCATTTGTTCCGACGTCGGATTCACCACCGGTTCATCCGAGCCAGGCATCAGACCCACTCGAACGCCCACGACGGGCTTCTTCAGCGGAATGTCGCTCACCGCCAACGCCGCCGACGCCGCCGTGATCGCCAGCGCATCCGTCGATCGCTCGGCGTCAAAACTCATCAACCACTGCAAAACCTGCGTTTCGTATCCCCATCCCTTGTACATCATCGGTCGTATCGGCCGATCGACCAATCGCGCCTTGAGCGTCTCGTTTTCTCTTAACCCCCCGTCTCGCTTCTTATACCCTCCCGACGTCCTCCCCGCCGCCGAGAACCGCTCCGCGTAATTCACCGTCAGCGGCACGAACGACCCATCTCCCGTGCACTCCCTCGACGCGCACGCCGTGGTGTACAGCACCGTCTCCCCCTCGCTCGCGAACACCGCGCCGTTCGCCTGCAACCCAATCTTCCCAGTCTCCAGCCTCACCTCGCTCTCCCCGATCCGCAGCACGAGCTCGCGCGCGTCCCGCTCGGCGCGTCCGCCCAGGTACAGCGCGTCCAGCGCGTGCTCCGCCCCTCGCGCGCGCGTCGCGCGCGTCGCTCGCCGCCGCGCGTTCGCCCGCGCGCGCGCGCCGTCGCCGCTCGCCGCGCGTCGCTCGCCCCTCGCGCGCGTCTCGCGCGCGCGCGTCCACGCCGACGCCCTCGACGTCGCGCGCGCGTCCATCCCGCGTCGCCTCGCGTCGTCGCGCGTCGTCGTCTCGCGCGCCGCGCCGCGCCGCGCCGCGCGACGCCCCGCGCGCGCCCGCGTCGATCGAACCCGCGATCGAACCTCGATCGCGCGCGCGCGTCGACCCTCGCGACCGCGATCGATCGCGCGACCGCGATCGACGGCGCGCGTCGATCGAGATAAACGCGCGTGGACGCGCGACGCCGTAGTCTCGACGCGCGCGAGGCCATGTGCGCGCGTGACCCTAATCACCGCGCGGTTTGACCTCGCCCGACGACGAGGCGACGCGCGCGCGGCGCGGCGACGGCAGAACGACGGCGCGTCTCGCGCACGTCCGACTTCGACGCGCGCGCCGATCGGTCGACGACGCGCCGAGCCGCGACGACTCGGCGAGCGCGAGCGACCGCGAGCGACCGCGAGCGACGGCGCGCGGCGCGTCGATCGGCGGCGGCGAGGCGAGCGTCGGCGATCGATCGGCGCCGCGACGCGCGCGGAGGGCGCGGAGACGCGAGGGACGACTCGAGAGATGTCGGGCGCGATGCCGAATCGTAATCAGGCGCCGGGAGTGCCGCAACCGCGCGGGAACGCGAGCGGGGGGGGGGCGAAGGGAACGGAGGAGGAGAAGAAGGTCATCGCGAGCGCGGCGGGGAGCGGCATGCCGCCGCAACAGTTCATGTTCGGGACGATGAACATGGCGAAGGGCGCGGGAGGAAAGCCCGGGATGGGAGGACCGGGAATGGGGATGCCGGGGATGCCGCCGGGGGGTCGACCGATGCCGGGAGGACCGATGATGGGGATGATGCCGCCGGGCGGGAAGCCGGGCGCGCCGGGGATGGCTCCGGGGCAGATGTTCGTGCAGGGAGGAGCGCCGTTTCATCCGGGGATGATGATGGGAATGCCACCGATGGGAATGCCGGCGTACGCGAAGCCGCCGGGGATCAAACCGCCGTCGACGCCGTCGACGCCGCCGACAAAGGTGGCGAGCAAGGCGATCAAGATTGTTAACCCGAAGACGAAGCAAGAGGTCAAGGTTGAGAAGCCGGTGTCGTCGACGCCTCCCGCGGCGAGCGCGTCGCCCGCTGCTGTCGCAGCGGCGGCGCCTGCGGGTGTCGCATCGCCGGCGCCGGCGGCGCCGGCGGCGCCAGTCGCGCCGGCCGCGTCCGCGCCGGCGGTGCCGCCGCCGATCAACTTTGCGGCGATGGCGGCCAAGCCCGCGGCGCCGCCCGCGCCCGCGCCCGCGCCCGAACCGGTCGCACCGAAAGCCGCGGAAGTGCCGGCACCCGCGCCGGCGCCGGTGAAACCCGTGGCGCCGACGGCGGCGGACATTTTGCGCAAGGCTCCCGAAGCGCCCAAGCCGCAGCCTCCCAAGCAAGAGGAAGCGCCCAAGGCGCCCGAACCGCCCAAGCACAAAGTCGTCGAGGAGCTCGCCGAAGCCGTGGCTGGGGTGCAGCTCGGGAAGTCGGAATCTGTCTCGAGCATCGGCTCCGACGCTGGCTCTGACGTTGGATCCGACGCCGACGTCAAGCGCTCGCGCTTGCCGCCGCCGATTACAGACTTCACCCTCGCGGCGAAACCTGCCGATGGCAAGTACACTGTGGATGAGCTCAAAGCCATGCGCGATGCCCCGATCGCACAAACAACGCCAGCGAATTGGACCGTTCCTGATGACATTGACTACTGGCCCGTGCCTGGTTTCATTTGTCCGCCGGGAGTGCAATCGTTCGGTGGCGGTCGCGGCGGTGGCGGCGGTCGTCGAGGCGGTGGAAGCCGCGGTGGCGGTGGTTACGACGGTAAAAAAGGAGATGATAAGTGGGCGCATCGACAGTTGCCCGCGGGCGAAGGTGGTCGTCGCGGCGATCGTCGCGGTGGCGGCGGATACAACCAGTCGCAATATCGCATCCCAGCAGGCGAGCTCCCGAAGTTGCACAAGACAGATAACAAGTACGTCATTGGTACCGTGGACGATGAAGAACAGAAACGTCAGCGTTCGTTCAAGGCGATTCTCAACAAGCTTACACCTGATAACTTTGAGAAGCTTCTCGAGAAGCTTCTCGACGTCGGCATCACCGAAGCCATCACTTTGGTCGGACTCATCGGACAATTGTTCGAAAAGGCGCTTCAAGAGCCCACCTTCTCTTCTTTGTACGCCGAGTTGTGTCGCGTGCTTTCTGATCGCTTCTTGAGCGAGGGCGTAGAATTCTTAGATCCCGCTGCGCCGGAGGGACAACAAGCTATCACGTTCAAGCGCGTACTTCTTAACAAGTGCCAAGAAGAGTTCGAATCTGGCGACAAAGCCATCGCCAAGGCTGAAGCGGGTGACGATGAAGACGACGACAAGAAAGAGGGTGAAGAGGGTGAAGAAAAGTCCGAGACTGAGAAGGAGCTCGAGGATGGTGAAATCGATGAACCGCCAAAGCCGAAGACTGAGGAGGAGCTTGCGCTCGAAGAGCGACGCAAGCAACTGAAGAGAGAGGACAGACTTCTCCAGGCGCGCAGACGCATGCTCGGTAACATTCGTTTCATCGGTGAATTATTCAAAAAGTCAATGCTCACCGAACGCATTATGCATACGTGCATCATGAAGCTTCTAGGCGAGGGCGAAAAGACTCCGAACGAGGAAGACGTGGAGGCTTTGTGTAAGCTCATGACTACTGTTGGCGGTCAACTTGATCACCAAAAAGCCAAGGCGTACATGGATGCGTACTTCCGCCGCATGGAAGTGTTGAGCAAATCTGAAGAGATGTCTTCTCGTCATCGATTCATGTTGCAAGACGTCATAGACACTCGCGCCAAGGGGTGGCGCGAGCGTCGCAAGGAAGAAGGCCCGAAGAAGATTGAAGACGTTCACCGCGACGCACAACGCGCAGCCATGGAGCAAACGCGCCGTGCCGGCGGTCGCCCCGAGCGCACTGGTTCATTTGGTGCCATGCCGCGAAGCGACAGTCGCCGAGGCGGCGACTTTGATCGTCCCCCGAGCCGTGGCGCGCCACGAGGTGGCGACGATCGATCAGGCGGATTCCAACGCACCGAATCGCGAGGTGCATTCGGCGGTGGCGATCGACGTGGTGCGGGTGGTAGTGGCGTGCGCGACGAGCGCGAGCGTGGGGGAGGTGATGTCAGAGGCGGCGGCGGCGCACGCGAGATGGACGCTCGATCGAGCATTCCGCAGCCGCGAGGCACACTTTCAGCGGCTGAGTCTAAGCCTGCGGCGGTACCTGTGCCAAAGGTGGCGACGGAGGAGAAGGCCATGGTCGACGACGCAGCTTTCATTGCTGAGCGCAAGAAGACGACGGAGTACTTTTATGACGATAAGGACACCAGCGAAGCCGTTAAGGTCATCGCAACGTGGGACCCGCGACGCATCGTTGCGTTCATCGAATACTTCTTGACGACGAGCTTTGAGCGTCGCGACATGGACTGGGAGGCTGCGTACGGGCTCGTTCGCGCGCTCGCCGCCTCTGACGGCCCGATGTCTGGCGCTCAGTTGATTGAAGGTTTTGCGCCGCTCTTCAACAACATCGAAGATGTCATGTGCGACTTGCCCAAGGCTGGTGACCACATCGCCGCCTCTCTCGCTGGACCAGTCATCGATGGCTCTTGCACGCTCGCCTCCCTCGCCGATGCCCTTCGTAAAGCCACGCCGGAGGGGGAAGACCCCGGGTACACCTTAGCCGAAGGTTTCGCCCTCACCATCTTCGCTCACGTTCTCGCCCGCGTGCAAGCGCTCGCCGGCGACGACACCGACAAAATGCCCGCGTTATTGAAAGCTTCCGGCGTCAAACTCGCCGATCTTCGCGGCGAGGTGGACAAAGACGACGGCGCCGTCGTCCCCAAGCTCGTCGAAAAGCTCGGCTTGCCCGGCGACATCGTCGCGTAGACCATCCCGCGTCGTTGCGATAATCACTCTTTGACTTAGAATCATCTCATCACCAGCGCCCGATTCCTCTCCCTTCGTCGCGCGTCGCCGTCGCGCGTCGTCGTCGCGCGTCGCCGTCGTCGACGAAGAGATAAGACTCGGGCAAAAAGTGCAAAAAGTGCACTTTTTCGGGTATTTCGACGCGCGACAAACACCGTATTACAAATGCCCAAACAGGCATCAAATTTGTTTATCGCACGAACGTTATCGCCGCGCTGTCCCCCGACACCCGCGCGTGACGCGACACCGCCGCGCGCGCGCGCGCGACGCCCGTCCGCCGCCCACGCGCGCGCGACGAGCGCACGACTTTCCATCGACCGCGCGTGACGCTTCGCGCGCGCTCGAACGCGTCGATCGCAGCGTGAAGCGCGAGAATCGTCGAATCCCGCGTGACGTCCCGCGAAACACCCGCGAGGGCGTTCGCGATCCGTCGACGGTGCGCGCGCGCGCGACGCGAACTGCGTCGATCGAGTGATCGTGATCGGTGGCTTGGATATCGCGCGAGCGATCGCAAGCGTTCAGGCGGTGATCGAGCGCGAGATGGCGTCGAGGGACGAGCTGACTCGACGAACGAGCGCCACGTTGGACATTGGTCCTCGAGCGCGCGAGAGGGACGCGCAAGAACACCCGCTGGTGAGTCATCCGGGGGCGATGCTGCAGAATCTTTCGGTTCGTTCGAGTGATGACACGCGCGTGAGAGGGAATGAGGCGCGAGGAGGGCAGAAGAGTGCGCTCGCGGCGAAGACGGACGCGTCTTCGGAGCGAAGGCACGTGTCGCCGGACAGCGCGCTCGAGACGACGGGGACGTTTGGGTCGTTCGAGAGTGAGGATGGAAGCTTGGAAGATGACGATAACCGAATGGATGCGGCGAATAATAAACGCGTGGAAAGCATGACGGATTTCATGAATAGCGCGCGAGAGTCTCAGACGAGCGCGCAAACGATGGCGAGCGCGGATTTGACGAGGAGCGGGTCAAGGCAACAAATCGATCGGTTGCTCGACGAAGCGATGTCGATGTTTCATCGCGACGGACCTTTGGTCAATCCACTTGAACGCTGTGCGAGTACGAGCTCGATGGAGATGCGTATGCGATTCGTGTGCGAAGCCAAGGGCTTCGACTATGGGTTGTTTTGGGAGTTTGACGAAGACAAGAAGTCGCTCACGTGCGTGTCTCGAGTGTGCATACCAGACGCGAGCGGGATAAGTTTATTCGTGGACACGTCATTCACGATGTTTAAGCGCTTCAGTATGGGTTTTGGGATGCCAGGAAGGATTGGCTACACCGGAAACTACGAGTGGCACGAAGACATTCGCAAGTTGCCGGCGTGGAGCTTCCAACGCAAGCGTCAAGCCGAGCAAGCCAACATTCGAACCGTCATCGGTGTCCCATTGGACGATGGCGTCGTCGAGTTTGGTACACGATCCGTCGCTGATCATAATGTCACCAGCGTGCAGTACATCCAAAAGCTTTGCCAAGTGTCCAAGAAGTGAGAGACTTTTCCACCTCAGCGCTTTTGTACCATATGCGTCATGGCTTCCACAGCACCCGATTTCAACATTTATTTTGTCCCGAAAGGCACTCACGATCGCTTGAAGTCTTTCTCATTTATCCAACTGTTCACATTTTGTATTTTCTACCCATTTTCCAAAGAAGTGTGTCATCAGTCACACTTCTCTTGAACATGAAAACATTATTATCATTATTATTTTTGGCGGCCTGATGTCTACACCATCTCATCCGCTCGACCACACCGTTTGCGATTTATCAACGTTTTGTAACAACAAACAAGCGGCGATCAATCTATTTGAACTTCCTTCGTTTACATCAGAGCTACAGCTCATCCTTGACGAGTTCATCCGCGGCGGGCGCTACTCTATCTATGAGAGCGTTGAGGATGGTCTTTTCGCGCACGCGAAGTTCCACTGCCAGCGCGCTCCGACGCATGTCTCTGAGTTTTTCTCGAACGCGCTCGCGCTCGAGAAGTTGCATGTCATCTCGCTCGAGTGCGGCGGCGAATTCTCGCATGGAATCACGCATCGTCGAGAGCGCGGCGTCGTCTTGCTCGAGCGAAGTCGGGTAGCGTTTGAGACGCGCTAGTAGGACATCTCGTACACCGTCACGACGAACATTCTTAGGCACACCATCGCCACCGATCTCCACGGCACGACCACTCGCGAGCTCGGCATACGCCGAGAGCATGTCCAAAGACGACTCGCTCGCCGCAGACGGTACGCAAACGCGCCAGGGGACGTCAAAACCAGCCTTGCGAACCTTCTCTTCGTTTCTTTTCTTCTCTGGCGTGAGAACCATCAACACACAATTACGCGTTGAGTTTGTATGCACGTCTGGTAAGTACCCGAGATGCTGCACCGACTCGCCATTGTTCCAGCCGCCGAATCGCTCGCAAAGTTCTTCGCCCGGAGCGTAGTCTCGCTTCGCGTACACCACCACCTCATCCGCGTGTGGATCGTACACCGCGAATCCCTCGTCATCGACGATGTCAGTTTTATCAGCATCAACATCTTTGCCGCACTCTCGAATCATATCAATCACCGGAACGAGCGCCAACCCATCCTTGCCGCTCACCCGCGTCGCTCGCGCGTGCGCCACCGTCCACGCCCACCGCAACGCGTACAACGATCTCGCCGCTTTCCCGACGAAAACATCCGTGTAAACGTCAAACACTCGCACGCGTAGCGCGTTCCACACCGTATTCAACAACTTGTACTCATCCACGATGTCCACCTCGTACGTATCGCTCCCGCGCAACTCCTTCGCCGTGTCGTCGCTCCAGTGCGTCGGCGTATCGAATTCCCCCGGCATCGTCCTGAAATATTCCGCGAACGCGCTTCGATCGCCCAATTCATACCGCTCATACAATAAGCACACGATCAGCGCCATCTTATCGTCGTTCCCGTGCTCGCTCCGCATCGACGCCAACGCCGAGCCCAATCCGCCCGGCGCCGTCGCGTCGTACCTCGACGGATGCAGCGTCTCGTTCCACCGCACGCGCGCGTACGCCTCCATGCGTTCTACCGGCGCGTGCGTCAGCGCGAGTCCGAGTCGATCGCTCCCCGCGCGTTCGTCCGCGACGCGCGCGCCGTCGATGAGGTCGACACCGCCCCGCGCGATGGCGTCGTCCAACCATCTCGACGCCGCCGCGCGCGCGTCGACCGCCGCGCGCCCGCGCGCGACGCTCGACGCCGCGACGCACACCGCGAGCGCCAGCGCGCGGCGATCGACGCGCGCGCGTCCGCGCGCCATTCGCGCGCGAGACGATTTGTGTCGACGCCGACGCGCCGTCCCGCACTCATCGTCGCGCCGCGCGACGACGGCGACGCTCGAATCGCGCTCGAATCGCGCGCGCACGAAGCGCGAGGCCACCGCGCGCGCGATCGTCGACGCGCGCGGACGCGCGGACGCGCGGACGCGTCGCGATGGCGACGTCCCCGTCGACCGCGAGGTTTTCCTCGGCGAAATGCGCGCGTCGCGTCGCGTCGCGCGCGGCGCTCGACGCGCGCGCGCGCGCGCGACCGGTCGGACGCGCGATCGCGCGTCGATGCGCGGCGGCGCGCGCGACGGCGGGCGCGAACGGCGCGAACGGTGACGGAAGAGACGGCGCGGAAACCTCGGGGACGACGAATGCGAGCGGGGACGCGAGCGCGACGACGGACGTCGCGCGCGACGCGGACGCGTCGTCGGGCGACGCGGACGTCGGTGATGGCGCGACGGCGACGGAGGCGACGGGCGAGGGCGAGATGGGGCGAGAGACGTCGGCGCCGGCGGACGCGAACGCGCTGGCGCCGAGCGCGGCGAGCGGCGCGAGCGCGAGCGGGAAGAAGACGAAATCCGCGGGAGGGAAAAAGAAGCGATCGGGCGCGAAAAAGAAGAAGGCGACGGTCGGTCAGCGAAGCGGCGGTGCGGGGACGGCGATGGAGGTGGATATGACCGTCGTCGGCGCGGCGGGCGCGGCGCTCGCCGTCGTCGGGTACTTTGCGTGGACGAAGTTGAAGGGCGGCGGGGGGAAGGCATCGTCGCCTGGGGACCGCGGCGCGTTCGATGGCGGTATGCCGTCCATGGGCGCGACGAGCGATGACGTCCCGGTCGCGAGTGGAGTTGGAGAGGACGGTATGGACGGGCCGGTGTCCGTGGCGCCGAAGCAGCAGCAACAACAGAAGAAGATCATCACGCGCGAAGCCAAGCGCATGCTTCGCGACGTCATGGACGAACTGCGACGGGTGCAAACAGTCGACGCGAGTGGTAAGAATCTCGGTGACGAAGGTACGTGCTTCATCGCCGAAGCGTTCGCGTACAATAACGTGGCTACGTGCGTGGACATGAGCGCGAACGGCATCGGCGTCGAGGGCGTCACGGCGCTTTGCGAGGCGCTGAAGTGTAACGACACGCTGACGATGTTGTCGCTCGCGAGTAACGCGCTGGGCGACGAAGGTGCGAAGGTGTTGGCGGACTATCTCAAGACGGATGAAAAGATTACAACCATCAACTTGAACGCGTGCTCGATCGGCGACGAAGGCGCCAGGGCAATCGCCGAGGCGCTCAAGACGAACACCACCATCACTTCCCTCGAGATGAACAACAATATGGTCGATTACGAAGGTTCAGGCGCGCTCGCGCAGGCGTTTGCGCAGAATAGCACGGTGGAGTTGCTCGCTCTGAGCGGCAACTACGTCGGCACTCTCGGCGCCGCGGCGCTCGGCGCCGCGTTCAAGGAGAACACTGGGTTGCGCTCTCTCCAATTGAACGGAAACGACATAGGCAACGAAGGTTGCATCAAGCTCTGTGAGGGACTGGCGGCGCGCAAAGATAAAATTAACAACTTGGACCTCGGCAACAACTCCATCGGCCCCGAAGCAGGACCGGCGCTTCGCGATTATCTCAAGGACGACGACGCGTTGACGCATCTCAACCTGTACATGAACGAGCTCGCAAACGACGGCTGCGCCGCTGTCGCCGAATCGCTCAAAGATAACAAGAAGATAGAGCTTCTTGATATCGGTGGGAACAACATCGGCGCTTTCGGCGCCGAGAAGCTTGCTGAAGCGTTGCGAGACAACGAATCCTTGGTGACGCTCGAACTCGGGTACAACCCGATCGGTGTCCCCGGTGGCAAGGCTCTCGCAGAGACGGTGAAATTTCATGGTAAATTAAATACCATGCGTATGGGCTGGTGTAAAATTGGCAAGGAAGGCGGCTTCGCATTCGCGGATGCGATCAAGTACTCGAGCTCGCTCGCGGTGTTGGATTTGCGCGGCAACGACCTTGGCGACGACGGCGTTGCGGCGCTCGCGCAGTCGCTCGGCGTCGTCAACGAAGTATTGACCAACCTCGACCTCGGTTACAACGAAATCAAGGACAAGGGCGCTTTCGCTCTGGCGCAGGCGATCAAGAACAATGCAGACGGTTCCTTGCAAACGCTCTCCATCAACAACAACTACTTGACCAAATTCGGCGAAGTCGCCCTCACGGAGGCGGTCGAGTTGGTTCAGGAAATGAACGCCGATCGCGACCTGTACGTGCAGTTCTAACGCGTTCGTAGAATCCCATGCTCTTGAATCTGCTCTTAGCTCGCACGACAATCACAAAACGAGTTGAAAATGAAAACTGACAGTTATCGAATCAATCAAGCTCACCACCTCACAACCGGGCATGCCGTCGACCAGAGTCGTCTTTTTCAGGCACGCGCAGTCGGAGTTCAACGCTCGACACTTAATACAAGGCCAACTGGACCCACCGCTTGACGAAACCGGACTCGAACAAGTCGCGCTCGCGGCGCCGAGAGCTGCCGCTGCGCACGACGACGCCGTCGCGGTGTTTAGCAGCGACCTCCGCCGCGCCAGCGTCACCGGGCGGGCGATCGCAGACGCCCTGGACTTGGCGCTCATCGAAGACGCGAACCTGAGAGAGCGTCACTTGGGAGACTTGCAAGGACTCGAGAGGGCTTCGCTCGCGACGTCGGTGCCTTCGGCATTCAAGGTGTGGAAGTCGCGCGACCGCAACGCCGCCGTGCCCGGCGGCGGTGAGTCGAGCGCGGGAGTGGACGCGCGATTGAGCGCGTTTTTCCAAACAGTAAGCACGGGAAACTACGCCGGAAAGAAGATCATCGCCGTGACGCACGGCGGCGTGCTCGGTCGGCTGTTCGCCGGCGGCGCCAACCGCGAGGAAAAGCGTCTGTGCCAGATGCGACGCGGCGTCGGAAACTTCGCCGAGTGCGTCGTAGACGCTTATGACGACGGGACGTGGAGGTGTCATTACTCTGGATGGGCGTCGGGGCGGTTTTTAGAGGATTCTGAAGCGACGCTTCAGGCGGACGACGTCGCCTGATGATGAGCCAGAGCGGAGCCCCACGCGCGGCACTTCCCAGCGCGCGCTCACGATCGCGCCATCGACGCTCGTAGTCGAATAACGATGCACGCGTCGTTCGCGCGAACGATGACGCCAGCGCAAGTCTCCGGGCGCACGACCGTCGCCGCCTCGCGCCGCGCGGCTTATCCGTCCCGCTCGCGATCCGTCATTCGCGCCCAAGTCACGACCGACGCCCTCATCGAACGCGCGAAAACGCTCACGGACGACTTGAAGGCGATGAACACGAAGATGCCGACCATTCGTCGCGTGGTGGCGGGGAACCGGAACGATCTCAAGGCGCTGCAGCTGTACCAAGACGCGCTTGAGGGTCGAGCACCGAGCGAAGACGACGAAGACGCCGTGCGAAAACTGGAGAATACGCTCGATGATTTGGCGACGTACGTGCAAGCGAAGGCAGAAGAGGAACAGTTTTGGGAGGGGCGGAAAGACGTGGTGACGTCGAGCATCGTGGACAACGCCAACTTGACGGATGACGAAAAGCGCGAGGTCTCGGGCATGGTGGCCAACTTCACCATGATGGGGGTGCAGGCGGGAGTTTGGAACGCGCTCATCTTGCTCATCGGATTCGTCAGTCTCGTGACGTTCGTATTGCCGAACATTTAATTCATCGTTGTAGTAATTTACACGGAGCAAGCTCCTTTTTGCGCTATGCTGTCATCGGGACTGTACCTCCCGTGAGTTCGGCTCTCGCGCGCATGGCGGATCGAACAACGTCTGGAGATTTGTCATTCGTTACGCATTGCTTTAGCGCATCTTCTACCGCTGACTTTACCGGCGTATGGCTCGCGAGCGCGAGTAAGGCTTCGATAGCGTCGAGCCGAAGCGCCGTGGAGGATGAGTCGCCGGCGGCAGCGACGACGACTTCAAGAAGAGGCTCGACAGCGAACGAGGCCACGGATTCTTTCGAATCTCGAACGATACGCATCAAGCCGACGACTGCCTTCAGACCTTGGCGTCGACGATCTTTGCTTAACTCCGCATCGAGACTTGCGACGCAAAGCTCGGCGCATAGCGAAGCATGCGGACGAATTGCATCGAGAGATTTGAAGCGATTCAGCACAGTCGCGAGAACGGTCGTTGCGGCAGTCGCTGTCATCGACTGGGATTTCTGACGCTTCTCGGCCTCGTACTTAGCTTCGTTTTGGCGTTCCAAAGATCCTGCGGCACCGACGCCAGAGTCGATGTCATCGACGGGCGCAGGCGCTGCTTTTAACGCGCACTCCACCACCGGAACAACTTTCGCGATAATTTCCGTGTCAATATCGCTCTCCGTTGACGCAATCGCGACGAGTACTGCATCAACAGCATCCAGAGCGGACTTGCGGTAATCAGTCTTAGCTCTTTGACTCTCGGTGAGCAAAGCATCCACCACAGCCGTCGCGTCAATTTGTCGTGGGCAAGCGCTCGTCAATGCCGCCACCGCATCAAGAACGGATGTCTTCCCTTCCCATATACGTCCAGGAAGCTCGGCCAAAAGTCGTGTCATCACATCATCAGCTCTGGTCGCGATGACATCTGCGGACGCGCGCGATATTGCGGCGAAAACTTCCGCGCCTTGCTTCTTGCGTTGCCACTGCTTCGCCGCCAAGTACTCAAATGTTATCGCGAGAATTTCGTCAAAGTAAACGCGAAGGCTTGCCGAGACGCCGCCCGAATTTTCTTCCCACACTTCACTCCACTTTTTCTTACCGGCGTCGATGGAATCATAGGAGCCGACGAAAGCGAGGGGAAGAACAAGAGTTTTTTGCGGACTCAACGCATCGGGCGCGTTGCGCGACAGCTCGAGTGCAAGCTGCGCCGCAACAGCACGTTCAGTTTCGGTGTCGCTCTTGAATAAGCGTGCGATCTCTTGCGCTAAAGCATTGACTCCGGGCTCTTCGGCGTACCGCGCGATGGCGGCGATGGCGGAGATGAAACTCGTTCGCACCGCTGCCGATGCGTCATTCACTGCCGACGCCAAAAGCATCTTGAACAGAGTCGCGGCGTGCGGTCGCACGAGTCGACCGCGTCGCATACACAAACGCTGAAGAAAACGACCCGCACCCGCTCGAGTATTGAGGCCCACGCCCGTTCGCAACACAGAGTTCATAGTGGAAACGAGCTCTTTCATCACGTCTTCGTCAATGTGCGCCATGAGAAGGTCGAGCGTCTCGCCCATCGGACTTGATTTCGCCGCGCGCAAACGCATCGCCTCCAACTTATCACTTGCTCCCTGTCCAAACGACGCGGCGTGCTGTTCGATGTAATTCAATCTCGAGTCTTCCATGCCCGAAAGCGATTCTAACAGCGTTTTCACGATTTCAGCGATGTGTGGTCTGATGGCGTCGCCGTCGGCAAACTTGACCAATTTCATGATGACATCCATGCTAAGCGCTTGCACCTCCTTCACCGTGGAAAGTAGTCCGCGCTCAAGCATGATTGGCAAAACGATACCAATTGTTCCCTTGACTTCACTTGGTCCGCTGTGGTGGGCGTCGCATAGGCGCAGTGTCAATGAACGCACCGATCGGCACAAACCTTCGCCCGATATGCGCACTGTTTCTTTGATGTCGTCGATGACGCGTAGGCACACGTCCCAAATTTTCTCCAAGTAAGGTTCGATCTCTTTGAAAGTTCGCCCGGACAATATTTCACTCAACGCACTTGCACTCGATTGACGCGTCCGCCAAAGTCGACTGCCAGACTCACGCAATAACTCATCCATGATGGCTTCAAAGTGCTTGTCCACGGTTGCCTTTGGCGAATCCACCAAAGACACCCAGATGCCTCTGACTGCCTCTTGCATCTGTGGATTCGGATCGTGCATCATCCGATAAAGTTTTGGCACGAGCTTCTCCAAGTGTGGCGTCACAGCATCACCCGCGCGCTTCGCGATGGAGGCAAATCCGAACGCGGCACCTCGAGATGAATTCATCGCGCGCTGATGGTTTGCGAGATCCATGAATTTGTAAATCAAGTCGGGCTGCCCTATATCCGTTACGACGCTGCAAAGCTCCTGGTACGTCGTGAGAGAACTCTTATCGCTATCACCACTTCTCAACGCTTTATCATCGAGTGCGATGGTACCTTCTTCGAAAACTTCAGCCTTGTCGTCGAGCTTGATGTGACGCTTCTTTGGCGCGACGCCGTTGAGCGTGCCCATCAGCGCAGCGAGAAGTTCCTTCTGTTGAACCTCATCGCCCATGTCGTACAAGATGCTCATCCCTCGACTCGCGAGTTCTTGTGTGAGATCGTTCTGATCACCCAACAAGGATCCAAACGCTTCCTGAACGTCTTGAAGCATCGATAACAACCGTGGATGGTTGTTCGTGTGCGTGACGAGAGAAAGCAACCAGACGCACGCAGCGCATCTCTTTTCGACACGAGCGCTGTAAATGTACTGGTTGAAAATTGCGTCGAGCACGGCGCGATGGACGTGCGCACGCGGATCGCTCGCTTGATCGTACGCCGCAACTCGCGCTTTAATTTCATCAACATCCATACCGACGATAGAGGCACCGTCATTGCCTTCAGAGGCGAGCGACTTCATAGCGGCGTTAAGCGAAACAAAAGACGTCGTGAGCACGCGATCGGCGTCGACATCGACGCCCCCCCACGCACACGCAACCGCCTCACCTATGGCGAACTGTGTGTCATCGTGTTTCACCTCGCACATCGCAAGAAGCCGCGGTAAAAGCGCAGATGCGGTACTTTCACTTGCATCCGTGAGCATGATGTGTCCAGCGGCTCGAGCGCCTAGCTTGGCGACGTGTGGATCTGTGTTTTGCAGAACGCCACACACTGCGTCGAGCGCGTCCTCGATGATATCAGCGTGCAAGGGCTTACGTAGTCCTGCGTGACCGATCGCTTCCGCCGCGACACTCGCCAAGTTAGCTTCGGCACTTTGTCCTTTGCCTACTTTCTTTGCCAAGTCGACAAAGGTTTGAATTGCGCGCAGCGCGTCGACATCCGGAATCTTTCCTGAACCTACGATGTAGCCAGTCGCGCTTAATGCGCCCTCTTGGTGCTCCAGACGAGCGCCACGTTCGTCTCCTTTACACAGCGACAGAAATTCATCCATAAAAGGTACCCTCGCATCGGCCTCAAGATTACCAACAAGAACGCCGCAAAGTTTGGCGGCGCGCCGACGAGTCTCTGCATCTGTGTGAGACACGAAGTGTCTCAGACGCACTAGAATCGCATCCGCGGTAGCCTTTTCGCTGAGTAACGCTGGTTCACGCTCGAGCAAGTCTATGAAACTACGTAAGGCTTCGCTCGCGAGGGCTGGTCCCGACGATTTGACGAGGCACCGGTTCAAAAAGTTGAGGTAGAGCTTCACGTCGTTCGCCTCCAACTTTCTCGACTTGGAATAATCGCTCTTTAAACACGCGTTCACGAAATCCAGTGCACTTATCATGGCGTTCTCAGGCAAAAGCAAAGCCGCGTGTAGTGCGGGGTCGACGTTCAAGCCAGGAAGTTTGATGACGAGATACCGAAGTAACGAAGACGCTGGTGGGTGCTTTTCTAGCACGCGAGGCGTCTCGCCTCGACAGAACGCCAGATATTCCATGTATCGATAATGGTCGCTTGTTAAATCCACAAACATCGCGTTCTCATCCACCCACGAGCGCGCGGTGACTTCTCGATCGCACCCGTCCCAGCGCTCGATGTGTAAAACCGCGTCGTCCTTTGTCTTGCGAGTCGCGCTCGGTTGCAAACCTCGTCGGCCCAGCGTTTGCATCTCGTGCTTGGCGTCCCCCGAGGCTAAAATGCTGGCATACCGCGACGGGACGTGTGAGAACGGAAACATTTCAGTCGCCCATTGCGCACCGACGAGACGCTTGACCTTGTTATCATTGTCCTCGATGGCACTCAAAATCAATTCTTCCATTCGCGTTTGTACGTACGTCGACGGCGAATCGCGATACGCCGAAACTAGCGTTCGCGCCGCCTCTTGCACGTAGGATTTCACGCCATCTGGTTCGCTTTCTAACGCGTCGAAAACTCGCTCGGCAAGCAACACGTCTCGATTCACGCTCGCTTTGTCGCGCTCGGCGAGCTGCGAAAGTGCTTGATAGCAAAATCCGCGCAAAGTTTCTTGCGCAAAAGTCACAGTCTGATCTCCCTCGTTCGAGCCGTCGGTGCGCGAATCTAAAATTTCGAGCATACCATTCATTAACGAAGGGGCAAACGCGAGTAATTCCTTACTCGTCGCGTGAGTCAGCATCCATACGGTAAACTGCATGCCGCACGCCTTCAATCGTGTCGTCGTACCGTCGCCGTACAGGCACATTTTCACCGTCTCGAGATTTTTCGGGAACGCGTCAGCCGCCGCCATGGATCGCGTGAGCAAATTCATGATTTTTAATTTCACCGCCGGCGAGGCGGGCAAGATGCGAGACTCCACCGGCACGTCCAGCGATGAACCGAGGAAGAGTTGGAATAATTCGCTCGTCGTTGCCCCGTCGTCCAAGTTGACAATCGGCTTGTTCGTCTCCCACGTACATCGTCGCTTGAGTAATTCTTCGCCACGTTTGGATACTTCATGATCACCATCACACGACGCGATGAGACAATGCGTGAGCATTTCCGCCCCACTCACTAAGAATCTACTCTTTGTCTCGCGCTCCTTCTCGACGCCATCGTCGACGCCCGCGTCGTCCATATCGATATCTGGCACGGGATCGAGCACCTCCGCGCTCGCTATGTATTCAAGTAGCTTTAACTTTCGCTTACCTAACGCCACCGGCGTAGGTGGCGCTTTCCCTTTCCCTAAAATCCGTTCCACCGCGCTCGGCGACAGGCTCGGCGGCGCGCTCAACGTCGGCGCCTCGACGCTCCTCTCGGCGTCTTCTCGCTGTGCTTCCGCCGCCGCTCGCAACGCTCCCTCCGGTGCTCCTTCAACCCCGATCGACGCCCCCGCCAACGCCGATAAATGCGCCTCCAAACGATTTGGTGTCGTCCTCGCGCTCGTTCCCACGGCGTTCGGCGAGTACGCGAAAAAATCTCTCGCGCGTCTCAAAAACAACTTCCGATCGTCATCATCGCTCAAAAATTCCACATCGCGCCTCGGATCTCTCGTCGAAAGCTCCCCCAGCGCCTGCATCGCCATTCGAAACACCATATCCGCCTGTTCACTCGACCGTCTCGACGCCCCTCGACACGCTCGCGCGATTTGAATCTCCCGCGTCTCCGCGTCCGCCCTCTCAAACGCCTTCTCCGCGTACACCAGCGCAAAATTCCGCACCATCGCGTTCGTCGTCGTCAAATACGCGTCCACCATCCTCTCCAGCGGCAACCCGATCGTCGTCGTCGCGTTCACGCGCTTATTGATGTGTCTCAGCAGATCCATGATTTTCGCGACATTGTTCGGATGCGTCGTCGCGAGCGCGTCGATCGCGCTCGGCAGCAGCTTTTCGAGCACGCGCTCCAGCGCCGCGTCGTCCGTCAGCGCGAGCGACGTCAGCGCGCGCTCGATCGACGCGCGCTCGTCCGTTTCGGTCGCCATTCCTTCGCGCGCGACTGTGACGCGGTCGCCCTCGATCGTCGACGCGGAATACAAACCGACGAGTTCGACGCTCGACGTTGACGCGTCCGAGGCGCGCGCGGCGCGAGATCGCGACGCGCGCGCGCGGATTCGCGGCGCGAAGACCGACGCGCGCGCGCGAAAAAAACGCGGCGCGCGATCCGAGCGCGACGACGGCGCGACGGCGCGCGCGGGCGCGGGCGCGGGCGACGACGATTCGCGCGATCGGCGCGCGATCGGACGAAATACGTCGGTCTCGGTCTCGCGCGAGGACGCGCGTCGCGCGGGATGGGGGCGGGAATGTCGACGCGGGACGCGCGCGCGAGGGACATCGCGGCGAGCGCGTCGACGGGCGGACTCGGGCGGACGCGGTCGGGGCGACGACGGGAGCGGGGAGGGGTGGACGTGCCGTCGAGGGGCGAGCGGTGTCTCGTCGTGACGCGCGGCGCGGTCGATTGCGCGCCGGCGCGATCGGACGCGGCGCGATCGGACGCGGCGCGGGAGAGCGCGCGAGGGGACGGGAAGCTGCGAGCGGTGGTGGAATACGATGAAGATGGACGCGAGGGAGGGGATCGGGTGCGATGGCGAGTGGCGCGTCCGACGGCGGCGGAGGCGGAACGGCGATCTCCCGAGTTTCAAGCCTTCGTGTGCGACGGGAAGCGAACGAAGATTGGATGGCGATTCGTGATGCGCGCGGGTGACGATGGCGTCGCTGATTCGGTGTCGGTGTACGTGCAGAGGTCGCGCGATGCGGCGCGCGCGCACGCGGTGGAGGCGGCGTTGAGCGTGACCTTCATCGGCGCGGCGAACGACGAGCGGCACTTTGAGACTTTCTTCGATCGCAGGTTCGACCGCGAGGGTGATATGTGGGGAATCAAGCACGTGTTCAATCTTGCCGACGACTTGCACGCGCTCGGAAACCTCGACGACGAATTCGTCGTCGAGGTTTGGATGAGCGAGTTGCGAGTCTCGCGACACCGATCGAAGCCGCCGCCCCAAGTCGCGTCGAGCGTTCGCGTTCTGTCAAACGACTGTCTCTTGTTCGTGCTCGAAGATTTCTTGAGCGAAGAAGAGGGGGATCAATTGATTGAGATCGCGCGTCCAAGTATGCAGCGATCGCGCGTGACGGACGGGAAACTTTCGGAAGGTCGGACTTCGACGTCTACTTTTCTCACCGGGGCTCGGGCGCACGACGATTTGGTTCTCGAAATCGAGCGCAGGATTCAAGCCGCGATTCGTCTGCCGTTGATCGTCGAACGACGAAAAAATGTCAAGGTCATGTATCAACACGAACCGATGCAAATAGTTCAGTACGGTCCAACTGAGCGATATACGGCGCATTACGACAACAGAGCGGGCAGTCTCAAAAGATCGATGACGTTCATGTGCTATCTTCAAGAGCCTGAAGAAGGCGGGGCGACGTTCTTTCCGAAGTGTGTGCCGCTTTGTGGGTGCGATTCGACGACGCTTGGGATTCGAGTGTTCCCGAAACGCGGGCGAGCCATCTTGTTTTGGAACGTGGGAGAAAACGGACAAGAGGCGATGCGATCGCTGCACGAGGCGCAACCCGTAGTCTCCGGCAAAAAAGCGATCTTCACGCAGTGGCTTTCGATTTCGGAAGATACGTAGCGACGTGTAACCCAGATGAGTCGTTGTTGATGATTTTGTCTTGTTTATTAAGTCGCTAGTGGTAAAACTTGAATTCGTTCGAAGTCCATCGGACTGAAAAAGAGGCTACTAGAGTACACGAGAGCTAAGAGGAATGAGAGTCGTGGAAGATGTTAATCTTTGTTCTTCTTGCTCTTCTTCGAAGACTTTGGAGAGTCGCCTTCGCTCTTACGCTTCTCTTTCTTATCTTTCTTCTCCTTTTTCTCCTTCTTCGTCGCATCCTTATCCGGATTGTACGAACGCGGCGCGGTGAGAAGCGCCGGCGCGTCCGCGTTGCGGTCCTTGTCGTGCTTCTTTATGTCTCCAGACATCTTCTTGACGCCAGAAGCTTCGCCAAGCGTCTTGCCTTCAAGCTGTCGTAATCGTGCCTCGACCTTTTCGCGCGCTTCAACGCCAATCGTCGCCTCGGAGGATTCCCCAAGAGCGTCGACGCGAATCGACAACGCGCACTTCGCCGCCAAGACGCGAGAAATTTTCCCCTTGAACTTGGGCGCCGCTTGGCCGATGAGTGAGGCATGATAGATCAAACCATACTTTGGAGTTTCATGCTTGGTCTTGAGCGCGCGGAAAAGAGCCTTTTCCGCTCCCAAAATTTGCACCGTAGACGCCGGGTGCTTGGCGAGGTTCATCAACGAACCCGCGTGGGAGATGAGACGAGCGCCGACGAGTTCGCCGACGAGCACCGTCAGGTTGGGCGCGATGGCGTTCATTCGAGCCTTCAGATAATCGTACAGTTGCGCACGGTACTCGCTCAAGGAGATGACTTGGTCGGCCAACTGTCCAATGTTGCTCAAATCTTCTTCGGAAATTTCCGTCCCCATGGAAATGATGGCGGCGTCTTTTACCTCTTGTTCGACGTCTTCATCGAGAATACCAGAGAAGTCGATCCCCGCCGCCTTCGCGCGATCACCCATGAGTTTCGCAGCCTTGGCGTACTGCATGTTATCCGCGATGATCTTCGTGAGCTCGGGGAAGTGCCACCCGTACCACTCGCGCACGCGCATGGAATACGTGTTCAATTCCTTGTCGAGTTCGTCGAGCAAGCCGATGGCTTGAATAACCATGGTATCAACCTTATCCGGAGAAAACTTGAGCTTATATCGCGACAAGGAGTGAGACAAACCCAAAGCCATCGGCGCGAGATCGGCATCCGTCAACCCTCCGATCAACTCGTTGAGCTGGTAACGCACGCCGCGCATGAGTTCCATAACCCCACTATCGGCGACGCAGTTAATACCCAGCTTCTCTTTGATCGCCGCGCCGAGTTTAGAGTCCGCCACCGCCAAAGTCTCCCCCTCGGCGTGTTTCGACAAAAACTTTTTCAAGTTCTTCCCGACTTTGGAATCCACCAGCGTCGCCGCCGCCGCGAGCGCCTCCGTCGTATTCTCAAACTTACTAAACGCCTTCATCGACACCATCTTCTTCGCCCCCTCCACCGTGCTGAAAGCATCTTGCAACTTCTGCGTTCACGTTCGCGCGCGCGCGCATCGTCAGTCCCTCGTCCTCGCGTCGCGTCTTCCTCGCCAGCCAATCCCCAATTCGCCAATTCCCTCGCGAATCGACTCCCGCCCTCCGTCCGCGCGCGCCCGCCCGCGCGTCCTCCCTCGCGTCGTCCCGCGTCCACGACCGTCGCGCCCCTCGCGCCTCGCGCGTCCCGCGTCGTCGACCGCCGCCCGCGCGCGCGTCGCGCGTCCCACCGCCGCCGCGTCGATCGCGCGCTTTCTTTTCGCGCGCGCTCGCGTCGCGTCGCGTCGCGTCGCGTCGTCGTCACCGCGCGCCGCACGCACCTCCGCGTCCCGGAGCTTCTTCTCGTCCTTGACCTTGAACAGCGCGCACCCCGCCGGGGTCTCGAACAGCAGCAGCATCGCGCGCGCGCGTGTGCGACGATCGGCGGCGGCGGCGGCGTGGTCTCGTGGACGCGCGGTGTACACACGGACCAAACACACGGCGCGCGTCGTCTGTTAGATATAAAAGCGCGCGCAATACGAGATCGAGACCCGCATCGTGGGCGCCGCGAAGCGCATCGATGAGACACTACACACGGAACTCGAACGCAAACGCGACGCCCGCGCGCGACCGCGATCGCCGGCAGAGACGCGCGACGACGACGCGCGACGACGACGGCGACGACGGCGACGATGGATCTCGGCGGGATGGCGCGGAGCGCGCGCGCGGCGGCGGAGGCGTATTTTGAAAAGGTGCGACCGAACGACGCGTCTGGATCTCGAACGGGCGCGGCGCGCGAGCGACGACTGACGAGGGCGCGAGCGACGCGACGCGCAGCTGCCGAAACACGTGCGCGTGCTGGTGATGTACGTGACGTTTCGGTTCATCGGATCGGTGATTCGGTCGATGCTCGGGTACGGAGACGCGCGAGGAGGGCCGGTGGAGAAGAAGCGGGTGGTGGAGTGCGAGACGGCGGAGGCGTTCGCGGAGGCGTTGGCGGAGGCGAAGGCGGCGAAGCGAGCGGTGGTTGTTGATTTTACGGCGACGTGGTGTGGGCCGTGTCGGCGAATCGCGCCGGTGTTCGCGGACATGTCGGAAGAGTACGACGCGATGTTTATCAAGGTGGACGTCGATAAGAATGGGGCGGTGAGCGGGGCGCACAACGTGACGGCGATGCCGACTTTTGCGTTTTACACGTCCGAAGGCGAGCCGCACGGCGAGCAAATTCGCGGTGCGAACGTGGCTAAGATTGTGGAGACGTTGGAGAAGCTCGGATGCACCAAGGCGGTGAAGGAGACGAAGAAGGATGCGTAATCATTCGATGAAATATCAAAACAACGCGACGACGAACGCAAATGAAATTCGCGCAAAGCGACGCGATTCACTCTTCTCGAGCGAGCCATTCGGGCGTAAGATCCTGAGACTCGGGAGATTCGCGTTGAGAGAACACGCCGACCTCGTACTCGAAATCTAAATATAAGAGCGACTCCTCGTTTGAGGCGTCTTCTTCGCCGAGCTTGACGACGCGGCGCCGTTTCGGCGCGGGCTCGTCGAAGGATGAAACGCGTTTGGAGCGCGCGACACCGCGCTCGGCGAGGAACACGACCAGAGCGAGCACGTTATCGTTGATACCGTTTCGGCAGCATTCGTACGAGCACGCAGTGAGAGATAACGACACGCCAACGTTGCAATCTTTCAACAGACTCCGAACCATGCGCTCGTCGTCTTCCTCTGTCCAGTTCTTTCGCGCGAGTTCGAACAGGCTAACGCACGTGTCCGGCTTCAAGCGTACGTGATGACGCTGCTCGAAAACCGCGAGAAGCTTTCGACCAACTCGCGTCGCTTGCACGTCCATGATACCGAGGCCGCCGTCGTCTTGATCGAATGGCGCAGGAACGAAGTCGCGTCTTAGAAGAGCTCGCAGTAGATAATCCGTCTGCGGACACGCCTCCCATAAAGATCCGAGCAGCATAAGCTTGAATGAAGCGTCCCATCCTCGCGTCAAGTCGAACACAACTCGCGCAAATGAAGCCTTGTCTTGATTCGTCTCACGGACGATGAGCGAAAGGATTTTGGCGAGCGCGGCAATGTTGTCGTTAAACACTTCGTTCGGATGCACGCGCTCGTGAACCACAGTAAACATTTGCTCAGCTCGCTGCAATGCCGTCATACCCGTGAGTGAGTCCACTTCGTACTGGCGAAAAGTCGCAATTTCGATATCGATGCTCTTCGAGTACAAATCCGCGATCGAATCCAGGATCGAGTGCGTTTCGCTCGCGTTTGTCGTCGTCGCGTGTGCGGTACCGTTTTTGTACAAGTTCAGAAGAAACCAACGCACGTTTGGCATCGTGAGCGTACGCAGCAATTCCGCGCTCGTTGATTCTCGCGTAGTGAGCAAGCCCATGAATCCAATCGTGAACGCCTTCCAAGCGAACGCTGCCTCTAAATCGTACCGATGCGAGCTCTCTGTGTACAGATGCGACAGCGTTTCCGAGCCGAGCACGACGTGCGTCACGATGAACACTCGCAGATACGATCGCAACGACGCCCGCTCGTACTTGATACGTTCTTCCTTGTCCTCATTCATATCGAAAAGTTCATGTTCCACCAGCCCGAGTTCGCCGACGCCGATCGCCGTCTCCAAATCATCGATTTCGTATCGCAAGAATAATCCCACCGCTTTCCCACGGCATCTGTGGCTCAACTCCGCGCTCGCCACCTTCATCATGCGCGACACTCGATCGACGCGTTCATTTTCTGTCATCTCGAAATCCGGATCATCGAGCGCATCGGAAAACGCCGCCGTCATCGCGGCGCAAAACTTTGCGGCGGCGTCGCGCTTCGTCGTCGACAACGCGCTCGTGTGCCGAAGCAACGCGCGCGCGTGAAACCCCACCTCCTCCTCGTCGACGCACGGCAAACCATATTCGTTCTCGAAAAAGTACCCACGGCGCGCGAGAAGCCGCGTGCGCGCGCATTCGCAAAGGAAAATCACTCCTTCGCGAGTCTCGGCACACGTTTCAAGCAAAGTCTCCCGATCGCGCAGCGGTAGAAACGACGCGATGTGCGCCCAGAGTTCGCACGGGAGCGAAGAGAGCATGTCTGTTGATCGTCTTCTTCGCGCACGCGCGCCGCGAGGGCGTCGCGCGGCGACGCGCGACGAAGGGGGGCGCGGAGTGAGGTGCCAAGTTCGACGGCGAGATCGGCGCTCGAGCGTCGGGATGGATCACGAGTTCCATTACATCGTAGTTTTCTAGCGACGGATCGACGCTTCGGAGTTTGATTTGCATCGGTCTAAGAACACCGCTTGGGCGGCGCTCACGTTTTCGGACTTACCACCCCACGCCTTCAAGCAGCTGGCTTGAAGCGCGCGGCCGTAGGAGAAGGAGAGCGTCCACGGCGCTCGATCGGCTTTTTGCGTCGTGTTCATCAATCGCAAACGCTCGGTCGCCTCTTCTTCGCTCTGTCCGCCCGATAAGAACAAAATACCCGGCACTGACGGCGGAACGGTGTCACACAGCGCCGCGACGGTCGCTCGCGCGACTTCGGCGTCGACGTTCGCGCTCGTCTTCGCGCTCGCCCCCGGCGTCACCATGTTTGGCTTCAAAATCATCCCGTCCAACTGCACGCCGTGCAAACGCAGCGCCGAAAACACCGCGTCCAGCACCCTGCGCGTCACCGCCCCGCAGACTTCGATACCGTGCGCGCCGTCCATCAAAATTTCGGGTTCAACGATCGGCACCAAACCTCGCGATTGACACGCGCTCGCGTACCTCGCCAACGCGTTTGCGTTCTCCGCCAACGCCAACGCGCTCGGCAATCCTTTCGCCTCATCAATCGTCAGCACCGCGCGCCACTTCGCAAATCGCGCGCCCATGGCGTAATATTCTTCGCAGCGTTCCGCCAACCCATCTAAGCCTTGCGTGAAGGTTTCGTTCGGCGACGCGTCGAGCGCTCGCGTCCCCGCGTCGACTTTGATGCCCGGCGTCACGCCTCTCGATCGCAGCATCTCCGCGAACGACGTCCCGCTCTTCCCCGTCGATCGCAGCGTTTCATCGAACAGTATCACTCCACTGACGTACTTCTCGAACCCCGGCGCGCTGAAGAGCAATTCGCGCAGCGCGACTCGATTTTCAATCGCGTTTTCGACACCGATCGACGCGAGCCGCTTTCCGATCGTCCCCGTGCTCTCGTCCGCGGCCAGGATTCCCTTGCCCGGCGCGCTCAGCGCGAGCGCCGTGGCGCGCAGCTCATCCGCGAACGACATCGGCGCGAGACGCGCGCGCGAGACGACCGTGCGCTCGAACGCGCGCGCGAAAGTGAGGCGTTATCCCGTCGTCCCGCACTCAGCGCCTCGCACCGCTCGCGCGCTCGCGCGGTCGCCGCGATGTTCGCCTCGCGCGCGTCGGCGACGTCATCCTCGACGTGGCGCCACGCCGCGCGCGTCGTGAGCGACGACGTCGGCGCGCTGGCGGCGCAATTCGGATTTAAATTGCGCGCCGGTGAACACGCGACGCCACGCGCCGTCGCGTCGCGCGTGCGCGCGCCCGACGCCGCGCTGGACGCGCGCGTGACGCTCATCTACGCGATAATCATGTTCGCGTTCAACTGGTTGTTACGGCGCGCCGTCGTCGAACCGCTAGCGGGACGACTGATGGGTTACGGCGCGCGCGGCGTCGGCGGCGCGCGCAAGGCGCGACGACGAAAGATGGAAAAGTTCGCGCAGAGCGCGCTCGAGATGGTGACGTACGGGACGTTCACGATCATCGGGTGCGCGATAGTGCCTCGACAGCGATGGTTCTGGCCGTCGAGCGAGTGGTGGATCGGGGCACCGGTGAAGACGCGGGCGACGGAGAGCGCGCTGCGGGCGTACTATCTGGCGTACGGGGCGCGATACGTCGCGGGGGCGGCCAACGTGTTTCTCGAACATAAGCGGAAAGATTTTTGGGAGATGCAATTGCATCATTTTGCGACGATCGGAGTGATTTGGGTGTCGTACATCGTCGGTTGGACGCGCGTGGGGGCGGTGATCATGCTCGTGCTGGACCCGGCGGACGTACCGTTGCACGCGGCGAAGTGCGCGAAGTACGTCGGGGACGCGCGCGGGGATAAGAAATATCAACTCGCCGCCGACGTGTTGTTCGGTATTTTTCTCGTCATATTTTTCGTCATGCGACTGGTGATGTATCCGTACGTGGTGTACTCCGCGCACTTCGAGGCGAGGCGGTATTTTAGCCCATCGATCCCGTACTGGCTGTGCGTCGCGTTGCTCTACGTCATTCTCGGCTTGCAGGTGTATTGGTTTAAACTCATCGTCAACGTCGTGCACAAGGTGCTAGCGACCGGAAACGCGGAGGACGTGAGGAGCGACGATGAAGACGAACCAAATGGCGCCAAAGCGCACCACGATTGAGCCGATGTGGCGCCACAGTACATTATAAAATTATTGCCGAGCCTCGCCGCGAAGGCGTCCCGTTGCAACGAAAGTCACATCTCTCGTTAAAACTCGTCACACGTCCGCGCGATGTTCGCCGAGCGCGCGTGCGCGTCGACGTCGTGCAAACGCGCGTTCTCGTTCTCGCCGTCGCGCGCGACTTCGAACGCGCGCCGTGCGCTCGTAAAACGCTTCGCTCTTCCGCCTCGACCCGACGGCTCGAGCTTTTGGAGCGACAAGAAAGTCGCCGTCATCGGCGGTGGGCCGAGCGGGTTAGCCACCGCGCTGGCGCTTCGCGCGAAAGGCATCGATGGAGTGCGCGTGTTCGAAAGAACGGAGGCGATCAAGCCGAACGTCGGCGGAGGGTTCAATTTGAATGGCGGCGCGAGAGTGCTCTGCGAGCTCGGGCTCGAGGCGACCTACGACGCGTTGGCGAATGATTTGCTCGGTGTCAAAGCGCGACGAGCGAATGGAGGATTCGGATTGTTTGAGGTGAGAGTACACGATATGATACGCGGCGACGACGACGGATGCGAGGCGTTGGTGAGCGAAAGTGGGAGGGTGTTGGCGGGGACGGTGCAGCGGGCAGATTTGCAACGCGCGATGGCGGACGCGCTGCCGAGCGAGTGTTTGATGTTTGATCGCGGGGTGAAAGCAGTGCGATCGCGCGGAAGCAATGCGGAGATCGAGTTTGAGAATGGCGATCGAGAGGTGTTTGATTTAGTCATCGGCGCGGATGGCATCGATAGTCGTGCGCGCGAGGCGGTGGATGGCGGCGAATCGCCGCCAAAGTACAGCGGTATTCGCATCGTTTTCGGATGCACACCTGCGGGCTCGACCGCACGAGCGGCGAGTGAAATGAACATCGCCCATCAATGGTTCGCAGACGGCGCGTACATGCTCGTGTTCACAGGCGGCGGCGAAGGGGCGCAGAACAAGCAGCACAACATCGCGCTGTGCGTCCAAGACAAAACCAAGCGCGACGAAAACACGGCGTGGCGCGCAAAAGCCGCAGCAAAGGAAGAAGCCGTGGCTTTGATGCGTGAAAAGGGTATGCCCCAAAGTGCTATTGACGTAGCCGAGGCATGCGATCGATTCTTTGACGTCGGTGTGCATTACCACGACGTATTGGATTCGTGGAGCGATGACGCCGGAACGATTAGCCTCGTCGGCGACGCATGCCACGCTATGCCTCCTTTCCTCGGGCAAGGCGCGAATCAAGCCATGCAAGACGCACTTTGTATCGCAAGCGAACTATCGAAAGTTGGCGCTGAATATGACACGGTGAAACAGGCACTCCGTGCGTATGAGGGCATTAGGAAACCGCCCACGGCGGCGATCATGCAAAGTAGCCGATTCATCGGCGCGTTGGAAACGGGAGCGGGTCCGGTGAGCTTGTTTCGAGACGTCGCGTTCTTCATGGCGGGAACGCTCGGCATCACGGGGAAGGTATTCTTAAGTGGCGCCTTGCCGCGTTTTGAAGGCAAGGCTTAGTAGGAAAATTTTGATTTTATTGTTAACTGCTCGCATTTTTGTCTAGGTGTCGGGAATGACGACTTCGTCGACTTGATTGGGTTCGATCGGGTCCGGGTGGTAGACCCGGAACCACTCGTCTGTTTTTGACGCCTCTTCGTATCCATCTTTGCGTGTTGATGCGGCTGGTCGCGAGGGCTCCACGACGCCGGGCTGAAGGACGTAGCGCTTGAGCAAGATGACGTCGCCGACGCGCCAGTCTCCCGGGCGAGCGCCGGTGGAAAAGCATCCAATACCGAGTGCTTGCACGAGTTCATGCTCTTCTTTCTCAACGTCTTCATTCGTGTCAGCGTCGTCGGCGACAACTTCTTCGCCAGTCTCCGCGTCATCATCTTCGGAGACGTCGTCGTTCTCTCCCGCCTCTATTTCGCTGCGTGACTTGCCGAAGCGAATAAACTTGCGCCCTTTGCCCGCGACGGTAGCTAAAAAGGACTTTTTTGGCTTCGTATCTTCATCGTCGGACTCGACGTGTCGATATAAAGTCTTCGAGGCAGATTTGCCGAGCGGTCCATGTTTGAACGTCACTTTATCTCGGACGCCAGTGCGAAGCACATAGCAAGAATACGTCCCTTCCCAGTCACGCGCACCGCCGCGCGCCGCCGCCATGGCTGCGGGGTCGAAGCGGAAATATTTACCGTCAGCCCCTGCCGTGGGGTGAACCACGGATAATATGTCGATATCAGTCGTAGAACCGACGATGTTGGCGTGTAAACCTTCGCCACTACGGTGAGCACTGAGAGGTAACTTGTGCAAATCAGTATCTGGCCACGTCACGCGAATGGACGTAGCGTCATCAACCGGACGCTTAAACGCGCGTCCCCAAGGTACTTTCTTCGAGCTTAAGCGAACTTTGTGCCACCGTCCGTCAGAGCGAAGAGCTTGGACTTCAAATTTGAGAGTTTCATACGGCGCATCGGTGTGAACGCCGTACACTCGCGTACCTACGTTTGAGTCATCCAACACGAACTCTACGTCGAGCGTCTTCCACCAGTGCCCGATCAAACCAGCTTGGCCGAAACGGATAGCGTTCGCGGGGAGGTTCCAGCCCGTGGGTGAGTGTATTTTGTACTCTTTGATAGATAGTGGAAACGTCCGCGGTGGCATCGCGAGCGCTTCGCTGTAATTCATCAAAGTGACTTTATCGCCGACAGCCCAGTCGCCCGCCTTTGCGCGAACCGCCGGGTTCCAGCGTCCAACACCTTGTCCTTTCGGCCCACCCCAGACGCACACTGTTTTCGTACCTTTAACGTTCCCATCCTTATCCGTGCGTCTCACGACGAACGACGCGCCTTGACCGTCTTTAACCTCACCCTTTTTGTACGCCTCCAAATCCTCGCCCGCCCAATCGCCGACGATTTTCGTCAAGTCTTCCATTTTAAACCTGAAAAACTTCCCGTCGGGCTCATCGGCGCGCTGTGGATACGTCACCGACGTCACGAGAAACTCAGCCCTCACGACGTCGACGCGTCGCCGCGGAAACAAATATCTGCGCACCTTTCTCGTCTCCGCCGTCTCGCGCGTCGCCGTCTCGCGCGTCGCCGTCTCCACTCTCGCGCGCCAGTTCACCGCCGTCCCGCCCGATTCCTTCGCCTCTCCTTCCCCATCGCTCGTCTCGTCTTCCTCATCGTCTTCCTCGTCGTCCGTCTCGTTCGCGTCTTCGTTCGCGTCTTCGTTCGCGTCTTCGTTCGCGCCTTCGTTCGCCGTCGCCGCCCCTCGCGCGCGCCTCGCCGTCTCGCGCGCGACGTACCGCTCGATCGACGCCCGCACCGCGCGATTCGGCGCGGCGTCCTCGCGCGTCACTTTGACGCTCGTCGCGACGGGATCGCGCCCGTGGCGCGCGATCCACGCGTCGATCGCCGCGCGCTCGTAGCTCCGTCCCGTGCGTCCGACGACGGCGGGATTCTTCATCACCTCGCGCGTGAGCGCGCACACGTACGCGTCCGGCGCCGCGGCGTGGAACGCGGGGTCGTCATTGAGCGCGCGCGGGATCTCCAGCGCGGGAGGCCATCGGTCGGGCATCGCGCGCGCCGACGAATGACGAAGGAAAGAATGGTACAGTTACAGCGAGGGTTTAGGCGAGGACGCGCTAGTACGGCGAGTTTGGAGACTTCTTGGTGCGCATCGGGATGACGATCGTGGACGCGGTCGGAGGTTTCATGTCCTTGACGTCGTCGAGGGTGACGCGGGCGGAGACTTTGTCGACGCCTCGCAAGAGCGTCACGTCGACGGTTGCGCCGACGGAGAGCTTGTCGAGGGTGCGGTATAAATCGCTGGAGTCTTGAATTTGCTCGCCCGCGAGCTCGATGATGATGTCGCCGAGGATGAGACGGCCGGATTCGTCGCGCGTGGTGCTGCGGACGCCGGCGCGCGCGGCGGGACCGCCCGCGCGCGCGTCGAGCACCAACACGCCGCCGAGGCCGAGCTGGTCGAGCGCGCCGTCGGGGGCGAAGGAGACGCCGAGAATCGGACGCGTCACGCGACCGTAACGAATGATTTGATCGACGATACCGCTCACCATGTCGCTCGGGAGGGCGAATCCCACGCCGCTGGACGTCCCGGACGCGGAATAAATCGCGGTGTTGATGCCGATGAGCTGTCCCGACGAATTCAACAAAGGGCCCCCCGAGTTGCCGGGATTGATCGCCGCGTCCGTTTGAATGATGCCGTCGATTGGGCGCCCGGTGTTACCGCTTTGAATCTCTCGTCCGAGGCCGCTGATGATGCCGGTTGTGAGCGTGTGATCGAGCCCAAACGGGTTCCCGATCGCGAAGACACGCTGGCCCACCATGGAGTCTCCGCTCGTTCCGATGACGAGCGGTTTCATCTCCCGCAGCGCCTCTGGGTCGTTCACCTGCAGCACGGCGATGTCCTTATCGTCGTCGAACCCAACGATTGCGGCGTCGTACGTCTTCTGATTCTGCACCCCGCCTTTATTCGGCAAAAACGACACCTTCAACTGATTCGCCTTGTCGATGACGTGGTAGTTGGTGACGATGTGCCCCTTGTCGTCCCAGACGATGCCGCTCCCCGCCCCTTGCGGCTGTTCCGTGAGATCCAACGTGAACGCATCTCTGCGCACGGCGACATTGGTGATGTACACGACGCTCGCCTTGGCGTTATTAAACAATCGCACCGTCTCGCGCTCGCCATCCGTCAACCGCTGCGTCGCCTGCACCGTCTTGTACGCGCCGTCTCTCTTGGCTTCGCGCGCTGGCATCGGCAACCGCACCGCGGCGTCCCCGAGCGGGACATCCGGTGCGATGTACGTCCTATACCGCCCCTCCGGCGCCGACGCGTCGTCGTCGCGCGCGTCGTTCGTCGTCGTCGTCGTCGCCGTCGTCCTCGTCCTCGTCCAACCGACCTCCGCCCCCTCCATCAGCGCCGCGTCCGCGCCGAGCGCGTTCAGCGTCACCGCGCACGCCGCGACGCGCGCGACGGCGCGTCCGATCGTCCCGCGCGCGTCGTCGTCATCGAATCTCTCCTCGGCACCGAACACGTCATCCGCCCCGTCGTCGCGCGTCGCGCGATTTCTCGCGCGCGTCGCCGCGCGCGCGCGCGCGCGCCGGCTCGGCGCGCGCTCGCACCTCGCGCGCGTCTCTCGCGCGCGCGTCGTCGCGACGCGCATCGCGCGCGCCATCCGTCGCGCACTGCCGCCGTCACATCGCGCCGCGCGTCGCGTCGTCGTCATGGCGGAGCGCTCGCCGAGCGCCGCGCGCGCGGACCACGCCAAGCACATCGCGCTGGTGTGCAAGTACATCAGGCTCCAGGGGCCGTCGTTCGAGCCGATCGCGATCGAGCGACACGCGCGCGCCGCCGGATTCGAATTTCTCTTGGGTCCGACGGACGCGGACGCGCGCGGCGACGACGCGGCGCGCGACGACGCGCGGGCGACGTACGAGCGGGCGCGGGACGAGGCGATACGGGCGCACGAGGCGGCGCGACGACGCGCGGACGCGGCGATCGAACGAGGGGTGAAGGAGGAGATGACGCGCGGGGGCGCGCGAGACGGCGACGCCGAGGCGGTGGTGGCGTCGTTCACGGGACGAGGGAGCGACGATGGCGCGGAAGGGATGACGATCGAGGACGCCATGGACGCGGTGGTGCGCGCGAGGGAGATCGCGGAGCGGCTGTTCGCGAGCGCGCCTACGGAGGGGAGAGACGGCGAGACGGCGACGAGGGAGACGGAAACCGTCGTGGTGGATTTCGAGAAGAACGGCGAGACGACGACGAAGAATGCGAATGATTTAGTCGATGGGGACGATGACGATGCGATGGATTTCAACGCCTTGGTGGAGGGGTTCGTGCGAGAGGAGGAGGAGGCGGACGAAGACGAGGACGAGGACGAGCGGCGAACGGCGACGGCGGCGGGCGGCGCGACGACGACGGCGACCGCGGCGGAGGCGAACGAAGGAGCGCGCGCGAATCAAGTCGAGGAAGCCGCACCGGGCGCGGGCGATCACGTCGAAGAACCCGCGCTCGATCTTACGATGATGTTTCCGAGCTCGAAGCGCAAACCCATGGGTGACTTGGCGGGATTCGACCAGGTGATGAAGGTGAAGAAGCCGCGGCAAAAGAGGAAACCCAAGCCCAAATACGACCCCACGCCGAGTTTGCTGGACGATGATTTAGTCGCCATCGCGCCCGCGGTGAAGGATGTCGTCGATGATTTCATCGCCGAAGACGACTACGACAACATCGAGGTGCCACAAGACGTGGGTGAAGTCGAAGAGGATGACGAAATCGCAGAGACAGACGTAGAAGAAGACTCGCCCCAAGTCACAGAAGTTCGCGCCGAATTCTTGTTCCCGAGCAGCGTGCCGAAAAAGAAGACGATCGAGAAGGAAGAAGAGACTTTTGGCGCCGCGGAAGAAGAAGTGACGCAGACGCAGCGCGCGACCAACGAGGAGACGGAGGCCGTCGCACCGACGGAAGACGTGGCGATGACGAATGAAGAAGACAATGAAGAAGTGACGCAGCCAGAAGTCGAAGTAAAACATGCTTCTACGGACGATGAAACTTCAATCGCGCATTGGAATTCCGAGTCAAACTCGCCCGGCGACGCAGTCGACATGCCGGCGCCGGTGCCAGCGCCGGCGACGTCGACACACGCTGCGCTTCCGGGGAAAGTTCTGGAGAAAATTGCACCCACTACGATACCGAACGATCCAGCCTGCTTGTCTGCTGAGGCGACTTTAGGCAAGCAAACGCTCACTTGTTCGTATTGCCACACGTACGAAGCCGTGAAAAGTGTCGGGTTTTACGCGCATGAGCGCGCGTGCAAGAAGCGCCTCGAGAAGGAGAAGAACACACTTACTTGTCCGCACTGTCAAGTCTACGCGAGTGCAAAAGGCGCTGGGTTCGCCGCGCACGAGCGTGTGTGCAAGCGAAAACACGAGCAAGGAACGTTCTCGCCCGTAGTGGTCCAGCCGGTGCAAGTAACTGAGAAGGTCCTGAAGCGGTGCGTGTTTTGCAACGTGTATGAGTACGAGGGCTTCGGCGGCGCAGGGTATGCTGCGCACAAACGCGCGTGCCAGAAGAAGCACGAGATGGATGTGAAGACGATCACGTGCTTCTACTGCGGAATTTTCACAGGCGCTCCGGGAGCTGGCTTCGCCGCGCACGAGCGTGCGTGCAAGAAGAAGCGCGAAAGCGCTCAGTTGCCAACGTCGACTTCTTTACCGTCATCGCCGCCGGCTCCGCGTACGCAACCGCCGCCGAGCTCAA